>Ga0326597_10001088_pt1 | contig 45122 bp, 37 predicted proteins | sample RVTome_12_FD_203789 | JGI IMG/M metagenome (GOLD analysis project Ga0326597, IMG submission 203789) | Soil microbial communities from uranium-contaminated site in the Upper Colorado River Basin, Wyoming, United States - RVT100D185 | ecosystem: Environmental > Terrestrial > Soil > Contaminated >...
TTCCCAAGCCCGACCCGCCCTCACCGGGAAACCCGTCCGTCCTCTCCCGACCCGCCTCCCAGAGGGACCGCCCCAAATCCAACCGCCTGGCCCCAATCCCACTACCCCCAGTCCGACAGACTGCTAGTCCGGTGTGGCGTCCCGCGTAGGGCAGGCGCTCCATCACCGCGTTTCACCTGCGACGGCGCCGTATGGGGGCGCCAGAGAGGGAAGGGGTTGGCTCAGAAATCGTACCGGGCGGACAGATAGACGTTGGTGTCATCGTCAAACTGACCGAGGAAGGTGGTCTTTTCCTCGCCGCCGAAGAGGTTGGCGCCGACCGCCGTGGAGAAGCGGTCGGAAAATTTGTAGGAAATCTCGGGCTGGAGGAGGTAATCGACCTCCACCGGGCTGTAGAAGGCGAACAGGGAGAGCTTCCAGGTCTCGTACCGGAGGAACTGGGTCAGACGCAGGGTGACGAGGTCGCGGTACTCCTCTTGGCGGGCGAACCCGGCGGGCAGGGATCTTTCATAGGCGCCATGGTCCTCCATGATCTCGGCGTAGTACTGGGTGCCGAGGGTGAAGTCCTTCCAGAGCTGTTTCTGGTACCCCACCAGGAAGCGGCTCTGGGAGTTGGGAATGGTTGGATCATCGCCGTCCTCGTCGTCGCGGGAGTCGTAATAGCCCCCTTCGAGGCTCACCACGCCGGCGAGGGCCTGGCCCTGGGCGCTCGCGCCGAGGACCGAGAGGGGCGGATAGAACATGGTGATCCGCGTGGGGCTGATCGGGTCGTCGGCGCGCTGTCCGGGGGAGCGCCAGTGGCCGCGGTAGGCGTAGGCGGATACGTCGAAGCCCGCGACCCGGCGGTAGAGCCGCAACGCCAGCTCGGTGTGGTCGAGGGTCGTGTCCGGCCGATCCTCGTGGCGGTCGGGGACGGAGGCAAACGGGTCGTACAGGAAGAACCGTTTCGGGGTCGGCAGGGTGTCGGGCTCGAAGCGGGGAATGGCCAGGAGCTCGCCGTTCACAAGATCGGTGGAATAGCGCACGTGCAGGCCGTCGACCCCGATCTTCAGATACTCCAGCGGCCGCCCCGAGAAGAACGACACCCAGTCCTTGGGGAAGACATCGTTGATGAACAGGAGGTCGCCGACGCCCCAGGTGGTGATCTGGCGGCCCAGCCGGAAGTCCAGGTCACCGGCGGTGTAGTCGAGGTACGCCTCGCGCAGGTCCAGGTCCAGCTCCTCGGCCACGGCGTCGTGGACGCCGTCGAGCTTCACCCGGAGCTGCGCCTCCACGGCCTCGGTCCAGGCGGTGAGGTCCAGGCGCAGGCGCTCCTCGCCGAGCAGCAGGTCCCGCCCCTCGGGTCCGGCGGGGACCTGGCCGGTGGTCCGCAAGGAGAAGTTGCCCAGCGCGAACCCCTGCAGATCGAGGCCCCATGGGCCTCCCGTGTCCGGGCTGAACGCCGCCGCGGAAGAGGCGAAGGCAATGGCTGCGCAGAGGAGTGGCAGGCGCCCCAGGGTTGCGGCTCTCTCCCGGCGACGGTGCGTCGGGCGGTGGGAGGTCACCGGAGCCACTCCTGCGGCGGGTGGCGCATGCGCCGCTCGCTGAAGTCGGCGTCCGCGAGGCCCAGGTCGTAGGCGATGGAATCGGTCGTCACCTCCGTGCGGTGGCCGGTCTTGAGGTTCTTCATCGTGCGCTTCATCACCGTCGGGTAGACGCGGCGGCCCTCTCCCTCGCCGGCCGCGATCTCCTCGATGCGGTCGGCCGTGAACACCCGGTGGAGCTCGTTTTGCGCGTCGTAATACTCCTCCTTGAGGGGGAGGAAGTTTTGCTTGTCGATCCACGAGATCCGCTTGGTGAAGACCGCCGGCTCGCGGGGGATGCTCTCGATGACCAAGGTCTCCCGCTCACCCAGCCTTTCCTCGCGCAGGAGGGTGTGGGTGTCTTCCGCCACGTCGCGGCCGGAGACATCCTCGTAGGTGAAGTCGGAGCCGACGAAGCTCGAGTACTTGTCCTCGGCGCTGATGCGCCGGATCAGGTCCACGGCCGGGACGAAGATCCACCGGTCATCCCCCCGGTCGGGATATTTCCAGACCATGAAGGTCAGGCGCCGGACATCGCCCGGCTCGTGGAAATACATGAAGTATTTCTGATTGCCGCCCATCTCCTCGTTGCGGCGCAGCATGGTCAGCACCCGCACCCGCTTGCCGCCATCGCCGGCGATCAACTCCATGGTGAAGCGCGCCTGGGTGTCGGTGCCGGCGTAGTGGAAGGCCAGCTCGCGGCGCTCCATGACCTCGTCGGCGGGTGCCGCCAGCGCGCCGGTGGGCTGGGCCGCTAGGACGAGATCGAGGAGCAGGGCCACGGTTACGGGGATGAATCTCGGGTTCATGGGGCACCTCCGGGGATGATGCGCGCGCCGAGGTAGCGCAGCGCGGCGGGCAGCAAGAAGAGGGTCGCCAGGGTGCAGAAGGACATCAGCGAGGCGAAGAACAGCCCCACGGTCACATAGGGGCCGAGGGTCGACAGCGTGAGCGGCAGGAAGCCGAAGGTGATCACGATGGCGTTGCGCGTGATGGCCCGGCCGGGCTCGCTGAACATGTAGCGGTTGGTGGCCTCCACGTCCCGGGAGGTGACCACATGCCCCTTAAACCGCTGCAGGAAGTGGATGGCGAAGTCGATGCCCAGACCGAGGGTCAGGGCGGCGCAGACGGCGATGGGCATGTTGTAGTCCCTGCCCAGCCAGCCGACGAGGCCGTAGGTGAGCACGATCGCCGCGGTGAGCGGCACCATGGAGAGCACGCCGAGGGCCAGCGAGCGGAACTCCACCACCATGAGGAGGAACACCACCACGAAGCTGGAGAGCACCGCCTTGAGCATCCCGGTCACCATCAGGTCCTGCCACACCTTGTTGATATAGGTGAGGCCGGACCAGCGCACCGCCAGCCCGTCCGGCGGTGGGGTCTCTCGCACGAAGGCGGCGACGTGGTCCACCACCGCCTGCATCTGGCGGTTGTCCCCGCCCTTCATCTGGATCCAGATGTTCGCCTTCTGCGCCTCGCGGTCGACGAAGTTGTCGAGGTCGTCCGGGTCCCCCGACGACTGGAACAGGAAGAGGAACTGGCCGATCGCCTCGCCGGTGTCCGGCACCGCGTCGAAGGCCCGGTCGTTGTCGTGCAGGACGAGGTTGATGCGCCTGACGATGTCGGCCACCGACGAGGTCTTGCCCACCAGCGGATCGGCCTCCAGGTGGGCCTGCAGGCGATCGATATAGGTGACCACCTCCGGCCGCTTGATGGCCTCCGGCGCGTCCCCCTCGATCACCAGGTAGGCCATGTAGGTGCCGCCGAACAGGCGGTTCATGACCGTGTCGGCGACCCGCAGGGGATGGCCTTCCTTGAACCACTTCACGGGGTTGTCGTTGACCTGGATCTGCCGCAGGCCGGCGACCCCGAAGGCGAATGTCGCGACGCCGAGCACCAGGACCAGCCGGGCGCGGGCGAAGACGAATCTGCCGAGGGGCCTGAGCAGGCGGTCGAACGAGCTGGCGGATGCCTCATGCTCCCGGTACAGGCGTTGCCGCAGCCTTTCCTCGTCCATCAGGCCGATGACCGCCGGCACCAGGGTCAGGGCAAGCAGCCATGCCACCACGATCCCGAAGGCGACGAACAGCCCGAAGACGCGCACCGGCGGGATGTCGGCGAGCGCCAGTGAGGCGAAGCCCACCGCCGAGGTCAGCGAGGTATAGAGCATCGGCTTATAGAGGGGGCGCATGGCCTCGATCAGGGCACGGCGCTTGTCCCCCAGGACGCGGTAGCGGTCGAAGAACTCGCTCAGGATGTGGATGTCGTCGAGGATGGAGATCGGCATCAGGAACACCGGGATCATCGAGCTCATGATGTGGACGGTGAAGCCCATGCCGATCAGCAGCCCCATGGCGCACATGACGGAGAACATGGCGGTGAGGGCGATGGGGACGAGGAAGGCGACCTGCCGGAACAGGACGAAGACGATGAGCAGGATCACCATGAAGGCCAGCGGCGCCACCACGGCCATCTGGATGAACATCTCGACGCCGAAGACGTCCTCGGCCACCGGCAGGCCGGCCAGGTGGTACTCCTGCCCCGGCAGCAGCTCGCGCGCCAGGATCTCCTTCATCTCGCCGGCGATGCGGTAGCTCATGTCCTTGCGCTCGACGGGGACGTAGAGGGCTACCGCCGTGCCGTCGGCGGAGGCGATCTTCTCGTGCAGGAAGGGGTTTTCGGCGATGTCCCGGCGCAGGGCGGCGGCCTCTTCCGGCGACCGTGGGATCTCGCGCAGGACCGGCCGGATGTCGAGCAGCCCGCCCGCCGACTTGACGTTGTTGGTGGTGGAGGGGCTGACCACGTCCTCGATGATCACCCCGGGGATCTTGAGGATCTCCGCGGTGACGCGCGCGACCCTTTCCAGCGATTCGGTGCGGAAGACGTCCTGCTCATCGACGATGCCGACCACGATCAGGTCGTGGATGCCGAACTCCTTCTTGATCTGGTTGTAATAGACGCGGTCGGCCTGATCGGCCTCGAGCATGTTCTCCGGGTCGGCGTCGATGGTGATGCGGAGGAACTGGAGACCCAACACCATGGTGACCAGGGTGCACAGCCCGATGACCGTCTTCGGCCGGTCCAGGGAGAACACCGCCATTCGTTCGAGCATGTGAGTCTCCTCCTCATAGGTGGCGCCGTCCTGAGCGGTCGCGATGCGCAACGGTTGCCGCTGACCAGCGTGGGACGGCGCCGGCGATGATCAGCAGGTGGCGCTCGGCCATGGTGGGGTCCGACTGCTACTCGACCTTCGCGGAACAGCAGGGGGTAGGCGGCGGCTTCGCTTCCACGTAGAGGAGGGAGATCAACACGGCGAGACGGGGGTCCTTGAGGAGGTCACCGCGCAGGCGACCGTCGACGTAGAAGTCCACGACCCCAGCCTTGCGCAGCACCGCCAGGTGCTGGGAGACGTTGGGCTGGGGGATCCCGAGGTCGGGCTCCAGGTCGGAGACGCACAGGGGCTCGGCCTCCGCCGCCAGGCGCTCAATGATCTTGAGTTGGGTGGGGTGGGCGACCACCCGCAGGAGCTGGGCCTTGCTCTCCACGTCCATCGCGGGACCTTACCGCGGTAAAAAGGATTCGGTCAACGATATATATCAACTTCGTTACGCAATGGCGCCCATCCATACGGCTTCGCTGAAACCGAAGCAGTAGCACAACGGAGTCCAGCCACGGCCGCGCCGACTCAACGCCGCCCGGTGCCGGCCGGCGGGGAGCGGGCGAGCCGTGCCAGAGCTGCGGCGGCGAGGGTGGTCGCGGTGGCGGCCCAGAGGAAGGCCGGCCGTGGCCCGAAGAGCTGCCACACCGCGCCGAAGAGCAGGGCGCCCGGGAGGGCGAAGAGGCCGCACACCAGGTGGTAGAGGCCGTAGGCGGTGGCCCTCGCCTCCGCCGGGGCGAAGTCACCCACCAGGGCGCGCTCGGCCCCCTCGGTGACGGCGAGGGCCGCGGCGTAGGCGAGGAACAGACCCCACACGGTCACGGTGCCGTCACCGGCGAAGGCGAAGGCGGCCAGCAGCACGATACGGCCAAGCCAGCCTGCCACCACCACCGGTAGCCGCCCGATGCGATCCGACAGGACCCCGGCCGGGGTGGAGACTGCCGCCTTCACCGCGTGGGCGGCCGCCCACACCAGGGGGACCTGGGCCACCGCCATCCCCCGCGCCTGGGCCCACAGGATCACGAAGACTTCCGGGGTAGTGGCCAGGGCCAGGCCACCGGAGGCGAGAATCAGGCCGCGCAGGCGGCCATCGAGCCCGCCCCAGCGCAGCGCCACCGCGGCGTGTGCCGCGGGCTGTTCGGAGGCTGGAGACGAGGTGGCGGGCAGGGCGGTGACCAGGAGCACCACCACCAGGAGGCCGGGGAGGGCGGAGGCGAGGAAGACGGCGTGCATCTCCAGGCCGGCGGCGAGCAACGCGAAGGCCGCCAGGGGACCGATCATGGCACCGGTGTGGTCGAGGCCGCGCTGGAGGCCGAAGGCGCGGCCGCGGTCCGACTCGGCTACCGCGGCGGCGATCAGGGCGTCGCGCGGTGCCGTGCGCAAACCCTTGCCGACCCGGTCGAGGAAGCGCAGGGCGAGCACCGAGACCCAGCCGAGGGCGAGGCCGATGAGTGGCCGCGCCGTGTTCGACACGCCGTAGCCGGCGACCACCAGTCCCTTGCGGTTCCACCCCCGGTCCGCCAGCCAGCCGGAGACCACCTTGAGGAGGCTGGCCGTCGCCTCCGCCACCCCCTCCACCAGCCCCACCGCCGCCGCCCCGGCCCCGAGGGTCGCGGTGAGGAAAATGGGCAACAACGGCGTGACCATCTCGCTCGCCGTGTCGTTGAGGAGCGACACCAGCCCGAGCACCACGACGGTTCGCGGGAGGGACCGGCGCGCGGCGTGGCTCATGGCGTGGTCCTCGGCCCCGCCTACCGGCGTGTACCAACCGATCGCTTCGTTAAACACGTTTATGAGCGCAATGGATGCGCCACATACGACCTCTCAAAATACTCGATCAACCGGCAACCGGACACCGTTGGGTTGGTGTATTACCTGCTTCGTCGTCGAGATCGGCGGAGTGGGAGGTAGGGGCACCCCGGATCGGCCTTTACCTGGCGAGCGATTTGCACCCATTCTCGGCCCCCATCCCTGGATCATGCGCGAAGCACACCTTCGTCTTTCCGTGTCCTCAGTGTGGTGGATACGGTAGAACTCCGCTCCATGGCTGTCACCATCGCAGATCTCTCTGCGTCTCCGCGCATCGGCGTTAAGCAGTTCCCGGTCGCCGCCGCCGTCCAGGCGTGGTTGATGGTGCGGAGGTTCCGCCGTTCGTGGACTTCGTGTCCTTCGTGGTTAAAGAGAAACAGGTCCCGCGTCCACCCTTCGGGCGCACCTAGGCTGAGGCGGCGGGTGGTCACTGGAACCGGAAGACCAACTTCACCCCCGCGTTGACGTCGTCGAAGGTGTCCTTCTCTGCGGTGAGATAGAGCACGTCGCCGGCGCGGATCACATGCTCGGCGAGGCGGAACTGGGTGTCGATGGTCTCGTCGCCGGAGCGGGTCACGCCGCGCCCGACCTCCACCTCGAAGCGATCGACGATCGACTCATCCGATTCCACCGCCTCGCTGCCGAACCAGCGCGCGAGCAGCCCCTTGCTCACATAGACCGCGACATTCATGCCTGCCGCCTTTGTCGAGGCCTGGGTGGTCGGCGTCTTCGGGGGAAGGCCGGTCAGGAGGAGGAGTAGCAGCTCTTCATCGGAGAGGGGCGGGGTCGATGACAGGGTCACCACGGGATCATCGTAGGGCCCGTCGACGTGCACGGAGATGTCGTAGCCGAGCATTTTCGCCCCCCCCACCAGGTCGAGGCGCGGCCGCTCGGGTTCCCCCTCCAGGAAGCGGACCACCCCGGCATCCACCCGCAGGACCCCGGCCGGCAGGCGGATGCGGGTCGGGTCGACGTAGACCTCGCCGACCACCACTGGCAGCTCGCCGGTGCCGGTCAGGAGCACCTCGGGTCGGACCGTGCCACGCGCGACGTTGGTGCGGATCTGGAACGGCTCCTTGGCCGTCACGCGCACCCGCAAGCGGGCCTGGCTGAGCGGCGGGTCGGGGAGGGAGAAGAGCCGCATCCCGCCCCCCAGGTCGGGCCGCCCCGAGCCGCGCAGGGCCGCGAGGAAATCGACGTTCTTCACCAGACGGCCGTCGGTGATGGCGAAGTCGCCGGTGATCTCCAGGCGGTCGATGGGTCCGGTCACCTTCACGTCGGTGTCCGCGCGCACCTTGACCCCGACATCGCGGAACAGCAGGAGATTCTCCCCACGCAGGGCCAGGGCCACCCGTGGCGTCCCTCCCGGTCGCCGTTCCACCTCGCCCGCGACCGCGAAGGGGGCGCCGCCCAGCTCGCCGTGGGCCGCCTCGATCTGGACGCGGTCTGTGGTCACGACCGCGATGCCATTCACGGCGCGCAGCGACGGCACGGCGACCTCCGGCCGGACCTCGCCGTCGGCCAGGCTCACCCGCGCCTCCACCTGGGGTGCCTGGGCCGGGCCCGTGACCTGCACCTCCCCGGCGATGCTGCCGGCGAGACGGCGGATCGAGTCGATCCCGGCCGCGGCCCAGCCCAGGTCCGGGATGGAGAAGCTGCCCTGCGCGGTGACCTCCCCGGTCAGCGCACCCCTGCCTTCGGCCAGGAGGGCCGGGGGCGCAGGCATGGCGCGCCAGGTGGCCGACGCGGTCGCGTGCAGCCCGGGAGAGTCGATGCGCAGCTCGCGGAGTGAGAGGTCGCGATCCTCGAGCGCCGCGGCGATGTGGACGGCGAACGGGCCGGGGGGAGCGGGCCGGATCGCGGTCGGCAGGGTCACCCCTTCGGCAGACAGGTGTAGCTCACCCACCGGGTGAGCCCAGGTCCCGGAGAGTTCCAGCACCCCGTGTGTCGCCCCCGGGTTGCGTAGCGAGCGCGGGAGGAGGTCGCCGAGGAGGCGGAAGTCCGGCAGCTCCAGCGTGGCGGCGAGGGCGATCGGCCCCGCTTGCAGCCAGCCTGGGGCCGACGGGTCCAGGGGGAGGCGTCCGGTGATCGTGAGGTGCTGGTCGCCTTCGGCCGTCCAGTCGAACCGGTTCACCGTGACGCCGCCGTTGCCGTACGCCAGGTCGACGGCGCCGGCTACCGGGAAGGCGGCGCCGCGCCCGCTGACGCGCACCACCGTCGCATGCGCCGACACCGTGGGATTGTCCAGCGGGCCCGACAGATGCAGGACACCGTCGAGCCCGGCGAAGGCGAATCGGTCCGCCATCAGCGGCCCGAGCCATCCATCGCCGGTGAAGCCGGTGAGGCGCAGGGTCACATCCGACGCCCCGACCGGTGCCACCACGCCGGCGACCTCGACCTGCCCGGCCGCGCCGGCGAGCCGCAGGTCCTCGACCGAGTAGCGCCCATCCGCGGTGCGGGAGACCCGCGCCGGTGTATTGAGGGCGAGATCGAGCCCCTCCCGGGAGAGGTTGAGGGTGTCGAGGACCATCGCCAGCGCCCCCTGCCCATCGCCGGTCGTCACGGTGCCGGCGGCCGAGACCGTGCCATACGGGGTCTCCACCTGCGCGGGATCGACGCGTAGCTCATCGTCGCGCCAGCGCGCGTGGACCCGCGCGGCCGGAATGGCGAGGCCGGCGACCTCTCCCTGGTGGAACGTGGCAACGACCTCGGTCACGAGGTCGCCGTACGAACCGGAGGCGGAGAGGGTGGCGGCGAGGGCGCCACAGACCTGCCGGTCCGTGGGCAGGAGAGGGTTGAGGTAGGGGGCGAGGTCGTCGATGTCGGCGGTGAGGACCACTCCCTCCAGGCGGTGGCTGGCGAGGTCCAGGGCGCCGTGGGCGTTGACCCGGTCGCTGGCGTGGCTGAGCTCCAGGTGGTCGACCACCAGGCGGCGGCCCATCGCGGTCGCGCGCAGGGCGAGGGCGCCGATCGGGACCCTGCGCAGGGCCAGGTCGCTGCCCATCATCTCGGCCCGGCCCACCGGCGCGCCGAGGGTCCCGGCCACCGCCACGTCGCCGTGCACGGCGCCGCGCAACGGCGGCAGGGAGAACAGCGTAGCCAGGGGGGCGAGGTCCGGTACGGCGATGTGCAGGTGGCCCGTCACTGGTGCGGTCGCGACGGGCTGTCCGGGGTTGGGCAGGGTCACGGTGACCCCTTGCAGCGCGACGGTGCCGGTGTCGGTCTCCAGCGCCCCGCGGGCCACCCGCACCATGCCGTCGCGTACCTCACCATCGACCTCTAGCCGGTGGGGCGGGATCGCGGTGGCGTTCGCTGGCATGGTCACGCCGGCCGTGGCGAGGAGGGCCGGGAGGTCGTGCAGTTGCGCAGTAACGGTGGCGCGGGCCTGCCGTGCGATGGTCTCCCAGTCACGAGCGAGGAGGGGCGCGATGGGTGCCGCGATCTCCCGGAGGGAGGCGGTGTTCAGGCCGGCGACGAGGTCGAGGTGAGCGACGCGGACCACCCCATCGCCCGCCGTCGCGTCCAGGGCGAGCCGCTCGCCGTGGAGGTTGCGGAACGAGGGATCGGCGACGGCGAGGGTCAGGTCGCCGATCAGGTCGGCCGGGTGGGAGGGGACGAGGCGCAGGTGGGCGGTGGCGTCGAGTTGGCCGCCGGCCGTGACCTCACCCAGGCGCACGACCGCGAAGAAATCCTCCAGCGAGAGGCCGGCGATGTGCAGGTCGGCATCGACGTGCTCCGAGCCGCAGTGGCCCTCCACGGCCACCGCGCCGCCGAAGACGTGCAGGCGGGCCGTCCAGCCCAGCCGTGACGGCAGGCCGGTGAGGTCGACGCGGGCCTCCTCCACGACTCGCGATGCGCCCAGGGCGAGGGACTCGACCGCCACGGCGTCGGGGGTGTAGGCGAGGCGCGCGGAGAGGGAGGTGGTGCCGTCCTCCAGGTAGGGGTGGGACCAGGCGAGCCGGTCCGCTTGTAGGGCGAAGCCGGTTGCATTGTCTCCCTGCGGCTCCGTGGCGAGGGTGATCCCGTCGGCCGCCACCCGATATCCCGGCCCGTCCACCGCCACGGCGCTGTTCCGCAGGTGCAGGCGGGGCAGGACGGCCGGGAGCACGACCGCGGCCGGCGCGGTTGCCTCACCGCGATCCCGAGGCGCGGCGCGGGAGAGGTCGAGGGCGAGCCGCGCCCCGTCGACGTCGATCGCCGTCCGGCCGAGGAAGTAGTCGATCCCCCCCAGGAGATCCGGCAGCGAGTACCTCGCCCGGATCCGTCGGAGCCCGAGGATGGTCACGGGGCCCTCCGTGCCGGGCGCGACCGTCGCGATGTCGTCGATCGCCAAGCCGGTGACCAGGCTCCCGCCGATCCGGCCGACGGATACGCTCACACCGAGGTGCTGCGCCGCGGCCCCCACCAGCCATTGCCGCAGGTAGGGGGCGATGACGACCCCACGCACGGTGTAGGCGGCCACCAGCAGACCGCTGACCACCGCCGTCGCGAGCAAGGCCCAGCGGGAACCGCGCCTCATCGCGTCGCCTTTGCTGGCCCTCGTCCTGGTTGCGTTCGCGACATGGCGTCAGTATGGCAGCGTGGCCGCGACGGGCGGAACGTGGCGGCTTCGCGAGAGAACCAGGAAACGTGGCACCGCCAGTCAATCGTCGGCTCACCGGAGGACGCTCAATGCGGGAACCCAGGAAAGCCGAAAGGACCCTGAGCGAGGTTGTCCTCCTGGTTTCCTGGGTTCCCGCGTTCCATGCCCTTACACGGCCAAGGCGGATATGATCGCGCCGGTCCGCGGCCGGTAGGCCGCCGGGAGGTGTCCGCGGAGGAGATGCGGCCGTTGGGATTCCCCATGGAACACTGGACCGAGTACACGCGCTTCTTCACCGCCCTGCTGGTGATCCTGGATCCCTTCCTGGCGATCCCGATCTTTCTCAGCCTCACCACCGGCTACTCGCCCGCCGAGCGGGCGCGGGTCGCACGTATCGCCGTGACCACGGTCGCGGCGGTGCTGATCGTCTCGGCCCTGGTGGGAGAGACCTTGCTGCGCTGGATGGGCACGAGCCTGCCGTCGTTTCGCGTCGGCGGCGGGATCGTCCTCTTCCTGATGGCCCTGGCCATGCTCCAGGCCCGCGACGACCCGGTGCGCACCTCGCCCCGCGAGTCGATGCCGTCCGCGGAGCGAGCCACGGTCGCCGTCGTCCCCCTGGGTATCCCGCTCCTTGCCGGACCGGGTGCGATCAGCAACGTGATCATCGCCATGGACCGTTCCCGGGCACCGTACCACCGTCCGTTGCTGATCCTGTGCATGCTCCTCGTGTGCGCCGTGCTGTGGGTCGCGTTGCGCCTGGCCGAGCCCATCGGCCGCCGCCTCGGCGACATGGGGCTGCACGTCATCAATAGGCTCTTCGGCCTCATCCTGGTGGCGATCGCCGTGGAGATCGCCGCCAACGGTCTGCGGCAGCTCTTCCCCAGTCTGGGGGGGTAGCCCGCCCACTTCTCGGGGTCTAGCCATGAGCAGTCGAGCGCCCGTCCGGGAGGCCGCGGAGGGTGGTGGTACCCTCGGGACCTTCGCCGGCGTCTTCACCCCGAGCATCCTGACGACCCTCGGGATCATCCTCTTCCTGCGCCTCGGTTACGTGGTCGGGAACGTCGGTCTGGGTCGGGCCTTGGTGATCATCGGGCTCGCCAACCTGATCTCGGTGCTCACCAGCTTTTCCCTGTCGGCGGTGGCCACGAACATCAAGGTGAAGGTGGGGGGCGATTACTACCTCATCTCGCGCACCCTCGGCATCGTCCTGTTCCTCGCCCAGTCGATCTCCATCGCCTTCTACACGATCGGCTTCGGCGAGGTGGTGGCGGCCCTCCTGCCGGAGGCACCCGGCTCCACCGCACAGGTCATCGCCGCGATCGCCGTGGCGGTGCTCTTCGTTCTCGCGTGGCTGGGGTCGGACTGGGCCACCCGCTTTCAATACCTGGTCATGGCGGTGCTGTTTGCCGCCATCGTCACCTTTTTCGTCGGGGGCCTGGGGCAGTGGGACGGGGGGCGACTGGCGGCCAACTGGTCGCCCTCCGGGGAGATCCCGTTCTGGGCCGCCTTCGCCTTGTTCTTTCCCGCGATCACCGGCTTCACCCAGGGGATGAGCATGTCCGGCGACCTGCAGGACGCGGGCAAGAGCCTCCCCCTGGGGACTTTCCTGGCGGTGGGGCTGTCGGCGGTCGTCTACTTCGCCGTGGCCGTGACCTTCGCCGCGGCGATGCCCGGCCACGAGCTGCGCCGACGACGCGGCGATGCGCCGGGTGGCACCGGTGACATGGTTGATCGACGCCGGGGTCATCGCCGCCACCCTGTCCTCGGCCCTGGCGTCGTTCCTCGGCGCGCCGCGCATCCTCCAGTCCCTGGCGAGTCACCGCATCTTTCCCGGGCTGACCTGGTTCGCCCGCGGCACGGCCCCGGCGAACCACCCGCGGCGCGGCGTCCTGCTGTCGGGGGCGATCGGACTCGCCGGCATCGCCCTGGGGGACCTGAACCTGATCGCGCCCGTGGTGAGCATGTTCTTCCTCATCTCGTACGGCCTGCTCAACTACGCCACGTACGCCGAGGCGAGCGCCAAGAGCCCGGGCTTCCGGCCGCGCTTCCGCTGGTTCGATCCGCGGATCAGCCTCGCCGGGTGGATCGCCTGCGGCGGAGCGGCGATCGCCACCAGCCCCACGGCTGGCGCGTTCGCCCTCGCCTACCTGATGGGGCGCGATGAGGCGTGGAAGGGGGGGACGATTCGGGGCTTGGCCGCGGCCCAGGGCGACGAGTCGGTCGCCGTGGCCCTGCGCGACCTGCACCAGGTGCTGGCGGAGGTGCGCATCGACGCGCAGGCGGCGAAGGCCGCCGAAGAGGCGAACCGCCGCGCCCTCAAGGCCCACGCCAAGGCCGATCAGGCGGACAGCGAAGCCGCCACCCTGACCGACCCGCCGACCAAGGACGCGGCGGCCGAGTAACGCAGCGATTCGTTGAACTGCCTAACGCAGAGGCAGTTCAACGGGGCTACCCGAGTCGCTCCAATACCTTCGCCCAGTCGGCGAGGCATAACCGTTCCGCGCGGACATCGGGCGGATGGCCGAGCTCTGCGAGGCAGGCGGTGAGCCGCTCTGCGTTGAGGCCGGCGAGGCCCTTGAGGTTGTTGGCGAGGGTCTTGCGGCGCGCGGAGTAGCCGCGCTGGATCAGGTCGAAGAGGGCCTTCGGGTCGCTCACCTGCACCGTGGGGGTGGGGAGCAGGCGCAGGCGGACCACGGTGGAGTCGACCTTGGGTGGGGGATAGAAGGCGTGCGCCGGGACCTGCAAGAGGCGATCGACCTTGGCGGCGTAGGCGACACGCAGGGTCAGGCGGCCGAAGTCCTTCGCGCCCGGGGCGGCGAGGAGACGGTCGGCGACCTCACGCTGGATCATCACGGTCAGGTCCGTGAACACCGCCCCGCAGTCGAGGAGGTGGAGCAGCAGCGGTGACGTGATGTGGTAGGGCAGGTTGGCCACGACGCGGTAGGGTGGCGCCGGCAGGGTATGGTAGGCGAAGCGCAGGGCGTCGGCCTCCACCAGGGTGATGGGCGCGGCCACGGGCAATTGTGCGCGCAGGAAGGCGGCGATGCGCGGGTCGACCTCGATGGCGGTGACGTGGGCGACTCGCTGGGCCAGGGGCAGGGTCATCACCCCGAGCCCGGGGCCGATCTCCACCACCCGGTCGCTCTTCCGCAGGGCCGCCCGGTCGAGGATCCGCTCCACCACCGCGGGATCGGTGAGGAAGTGCTGGCCGATCCCCTTGTCCGGCCGCAGGCCGAAGCGGCGACAGAGGTCGGCGGGGGAGGGCATGGGATGTAGCTGTCAGCGATTAGCAGTCAGCGATCAGCTCCCTCCCCCTCCGGGGGAGGGCCAGGGTGGGGGCGGTGGGAACAGTGGCTACGGTCGTACACCCGACGAACTGCCTGAGCCGGACGCCATCCCCCAACCCCCTCCCGGAGGGAGGGGGGGCTGAAAGCCGATCGCTGAAGGCTATTTACCCGACCTTCCCCATCGCGCGGAATTTGGCGTAGCGCTCGTCGATCAGCTCGGTGGCGCCCTTGCCGCGCAGGACGGCGAGGGCCTCGTTGATGGTCTCTGCCACCCGGGCGGTCACCATCTCCAAGTGGGTATGGGCGCCGCCCACCGGCTCCTCGATCACGCCGTCGATGACGCCGAAGCCCAGCAGGTCGCGGGCGGTGAGCTTGAGGGCCGCGGCGGCGATCTCCGCCTTGCCCGCGTCCTTCCACAGGATCGCGGCGCACCCCTCCGGCGAGATCACCGCGTAGATCGAGTGCTGGAGCATGTAGACCCGGTTGGCCACGGCGATGGCCAGGGCGCCGCCGGAGCCGCCCTCGCCGGTGATCACCGTCACCACCGGCACCGGCAGACGCGACATCACCCGCTGGCACTCGGCGATCGCCTGGGCCTGGCCGCGTTCCTCCGCATCGAGACCCGGGAAGGCGCCGGGGGTGTCGACGAAGGTGACCAGGGGGAGACGGAACTTGGCCGCCAGGCGCATGAGGCGGATCGCCTTGCGGTACCCCTCAGGCTTGGGCATGCCGAAGTTGCGGTGGATGTTCTCCTTGGTGGTGCGCCCCTTCTGGTGGCCCATCAGGACCAACCCTTGCCGGCCGATGCGGCCCAGCCCGCCCACCAGGGCCGGGTCATCACCGAAGGTGCGGTCGCCGGCCAGCTCCTGGAAGTCGTCGGTGAGGCGGGCGATGTAGTCCAGGGCGTAGGGCCGCCGCGGGTGGCGCGCGAAGCGCGCCGTGTCCCACGGTGAGAGCTGCTGGTCGGCCGCGCGGCGCAGGTTGCTGTACTTCTCCTCCAGCTCCTTGAGCTCGGCGGTGAGGTCGAGCCCCTCCTCCTCGTGCAGCAGCCGCAGCTTGTGGATGTGGGCCTCCAGGGTCGAGAGGGCCTCGGGCTTGGGGCGTTCGCTCATGGCGCCTCATGTTGTCGGAACGGCTCCGGGGCGGCAACTCCATGGGGGCTGGGGGGCGGGGAGTTGGGGGATGGGGGGAAGGTCGGCCCTTCAGGCCGGGATATTTTAGCCGGGGTGAGTCACCCAGATGATCTGGCCGGCGAAGCCGGCCAACCACTCCCCCATTCCCCATCCCGCTAGCGAAACCCCACCGAGATCGCGTCGCCCATCTCCTGCTCCAGCTCGGCGACGACCTCGTCGCTCGGGCGGATGGATAAGGTGGTGGCGGCGCGGATCCGTACCCGGTCGCCGCCCGGCAGGTCGAGCTGGAGGAAGACCGGGCAGTCGCCGGGGTGCTGGCTGAGGATCTGGCGCAGCACCTGGTAGTCCTCCTGCTTCTGGCGGCTCGGGCGCAGGGTGATCTCCGCCACCTTGACCACCTCGGCGCGGTGGTGGGCGAGGGGCACGAGGCTGTCCGCGCGCAGGGAGATGCCGCGCTCGCCTACCTGCACCCGGCCGGTGAGGACCATGGGGTCGCGACTCTCCAGGAGGTGCTCCACCTCCTTGTAGAGGCGGGCGAAGACGGCGGCCTCGACAAGCCCGGTCATGTCCTCCACCGTGAGAATGGCGAACCGCTCGCCGGACTTGCTCACCTTGGTGGTGACGCTCTGGATCAGGCCGACCACCGTGGCGTGGGCCTCCTCCTTCCAGGTGTGGAGGGTGGCGATGTCGGCGGTGGCGTAGCGTTGGATCTCGTCGGCGAAGCGGCTCAGGGGGTGGCCGGTGACGTAGAAGCCGAGGGCCTCCTTCTCGTGCTCCAGCTTGACCCGCTCCGGCCACGGCGCCACCGGCTCCATCGCGCCCAGCAGATCCGTAGTCTCCACGTCGAGAGCGTCGAGCAGCGTCTCCTGCCCCGACGCCGCCGCGCTCGCCGTGTGATTCGCCGCGGCCAGGGCCTGATCGATGTGGGCCATGAGCTGCGCGCGGTTGGGCAGCAGCGAATCGAAGGCGCCGCACTTCACCAACGCCTCCAGCATGCGCCGGTTGGGCTTGACGTCGGCGATGCGCTGGCAGAAGTCGACCATGTGGGTGAACGGGCCGCCGGCCTCCCGCGCCGTGGCCACCGCCTTGATCGCCTCGGCGCCGACGTTCTTCACCGCCGCCAGGCCGAAGCGGATCGCGCGGCCCTCCACCTTGAAGGCGGCGGTCGACTGGTTGACGTCCGGCGGCAGGACCTGGATCCCCGCCTCGCGGCAATGGTGGACGTACTTGACCACCTTGTCCGTGTTGTCCATGTCCGCGGAGATGATCGCGGCCATGAAGGCGACCGGATGGTGCGCCTTGAGGAAGGCGGTCTGGAAGGAGATCAGGGCGTAGGCGGCCGAGTGCGACTTGTTGAAGCCGTACTTCGCGAACTCCGCCATCAGGCCGAAGATCTCCTCCGCCTTGGCCCGCACCACGCCGCGCTCGACCGCCCCCTCCACGAACTTGTCGCGCTGGCGGTCCATCTCCGCGGCGTCCTTCTTGCCCATGGCACGGCGCAGGAGGTCCGCCTGGCCGAGGGAGAAGCCGGCCAGGGTGGCGGCGATCTGCATCACCTGCTCCTGGTAGAGGATCAGGCCGTAGGTGTCCTTGAGGATCGGCTCCAGCTCGGGTAGCAGGTAGTGGATTGGCTTGCGGCCGTGCTTGCACTCGATGAAGTCGTCCACCATGCCCGAGCCCAATGGGCCAGGACGGTAGAGGGCGACCAGGGCGATGATGTCCTCGAAGACGCGTGGCTTGAGCTTGACGATCAGCTCGCGCATGCCACCGGACTCGAGCTGGAAGACGCCCGTGGTGTCGCCCTTGCACAGCAGGTCGTAGGTCGCCTGGTCGTCGAGGGGGAGCTCGGAGAGGGTCAGGGGCGAATCGCCGCGAGTCTCGCGCACCTGGTTGGCGAGGGTCACGGCCCGGTCCAGGACCGTCAGGGTCTTGAGACCGAGGAAGTCGAACTTCACCAGCCCGATCTTCTCCACGAACTTCTTGTCGAACTGGGTGACCACGTCGCCTTCCGGGGTCTGGAACAGCGGCGCGTGCTCGCGCAGGGGGCCGTCGCCGATCACCACCCCGGCGGCGTGGGTCGAGGCGTGGCGATTGAGCCCTTCCAGATCGCGGGCATAGCGCAGCACCTCGCGGATGCGCTCGTCCTTCTCCTCCAGCTCACGCAGGCGCGGCTCCTGCTTGAGGGCCTGCTCCAGGGTGATGCCCAGCTCGCCCGGCACCAGCTTGGCGAGGCGGTCGCACTCCGCGTACGGGATCTCCAGCACCCGCCCCACGTCGCGGATGATGGCGCGGGCTTGCAAGGTCCCGAAGGTGATGATCTGGGCCACCGCCTCGCGGCCGTACCCCTTGTCCACGGAGTACTTGCGGGTGACGTAGTCGATCACCTCGCCGCGCCGGTCCATGCAGAAGTCCATGTCGATGTCCGGCATGGAGACCCGCTCCGGGTTGAGGAAGCGCTCGAACAGCAGGTTGTACGGCAGGGGGTCGAGGTCGGTGATGCCCAGGCAGTAGGCGACCAGGGAGCCGGCCGCCGAGCCGCGGCCTGGCCCCACCGGGATGGCGTGCTCGCGGGCGTAGCGGGTGAAGTCCCAGACGATCAGGAAGTAGCCGGGGAAGCCCATCTCGTCGATGATCGCCAGCTCGGTCGCCAGCCGCTCCTCGTAGACGGAGCGCGGGTGGCGCTGCGGCGGGCGACTCGCCAGGCGTCGCTCCAGCCCCTCCACCGCGAGGTGGCGCAGGTAGTCGATGGGCCGCGCATACGCCTCCGGGATGGCGAACGACGGGAGGTAGGTGTGCGCGGTGTCGAGCTGGAACTGGCAGCGCTCGGCGATGCGCACGGTGTTGTCGATGGCCTCGGGGAGATCCTCGAACAGCGCGGCCATCTCGTCGCCGGAGCGGAAGTAGAGCTGGTCGGTGTCGTAACGCCAGCGGTTGGGGTTGGCGCGGGTGGTCTGCCCTTGGAGGCACATGAGGATGTCGTGGGCCGCGGCCTTCGACTGCTCCAGGTAGTGCACGTCGTTGGTCGCCACCAGCGGGATGCCCAGCTCCCGGCCGATCTCGACCAACGCCGCGTTGACCTCCGCCTGGCCGGGCGAGCCGGTGCGCTGGATCTCCAGGAAGAAGTTGTCCGGCCCCATGAGGCGGCGGTACTCCTCGGCCGCGCGTCGCGCCGCCTCGCGATCGCCGTTACGTAGATGGCGCGGGATCTCGCCGCCGAGGCAGGAGGAGAGGGCGATCAGCCCCTCGGCGTGGACGCCGAGCAGCTCCTTGTCGATGCGCGGCTTGTAGTAGAACCCTGCGAGATAGCCGGTGGTGACCAGCGACAGGAGGTTGCGATAGCCGGCCGCGTTGGTCGCCAGGAGGATGAGGTGGTAGGTCTTGGGCAGCCCCACGTGGGTGCGCTTGTCCTGGTGGCCGGTGGGGGCGAGGTACACCTCGCAGCCGATGATCGGCTTCACACCGTGCTTCTGCGCGGTGAGGAAGAAGTCGACCGCGCCGAACAGGTTGCCGTGGTCGGTCATCGCCACCGCCGGCATGCCGTACTCGGCGGCGCGCGCGCACATCTCGCCCACCTTCATCGCCCCGTCGAGGAGCGAATACTGGGTGTGGGTGTGGAGGTGGACGAAGGGAGCGCTCATCGCGATTGGCGGGTTCCTTGTAGCGGCGGTGATGCTAGTCTCGACCCGACGGCCGGTCAATTCGGCGGAAGTCATTGCGGCATAGTTAACAAGTTGAAATAAAAAGAGAAAACGTGTGTTCGTGGGCGCCATTTGGGCACGCATGGACGCGCTGTAGACGCCTTCCCGTCGGTCGTACGTGATCCCCTACGAGCCCCGCTCGATCCTGGTTATCGCCCTCCAGGGGCTGGGCAACGTGCTCCTCGCCGAGCCGGCCCTGGCCGCCTGCCGCGCGCGCGATCCGGGCGCCCGGATCACCCTCCTGGTCCGCACCCGGACCCATGGCGCCCTGCTGGCGGACCACCCGGCCGTGTGGGAGATCGCCCCGTTCACCCGGCCCAACCTGTGGCGCCTGCGCCGGCGCCGCTTCGATCTCTCCCTCACCGCCTTCCCGGCGAACGACTGGCGGTTCGAGGCGGTCACCCGCTTCATCGCGGCCCGGGAGCGGGTCGGCCACGCCTACGGCATGCGCCGTCTCCTGCGGGTCCCCGGCGCCTACACCCACCGGGTGGCGGTGGCGGCGGTGGACGACGTCCGGCAAAACCTCAACCTGGTGGCACCGGATCTCCCATACCGGCCGCCCCATCTGGAGATCACCGCGGTCCCGCACAACGGCCCGATCCTCGGTGTCCACCCGGGCAGCTCGGCCCAGCGCCTCATGGCGCTCAAACGGTGGCCCCCGGGCCACTTCCGGGTGGTGATCGATCGCGCCCTGGCCGCCGTGCCGGAGCTACGCGTGTGGCTTTTCGCCGGCCCGGAGGAGGAAGATGAGGCGGTCCTCATCGCCGATGACGCCGGCCCGCGGGTCCATGTGGTGCGGGGGTTTCCTCTCATCGATGTGGCCCGGCGCATCGCCGCCTGCACCGCCTTCGTCAGTAACGACTCCGGCCTCATGCACATCGCCGCCGCGTGTGGCGTCCCGACCGTCGCCCTGTTCGGCCCCACCGACCCGCGCCGTACCGCGCCGAGGGACGCGGTGGTCATGACCCAGTCCGTCGACTGCGCCCCCTGCTGGCCTCTGGAGGCGACCGGCCATCGCGATTCCTGCCCCCTCCCCAGCCCCATCTGCCTCACCGGCCTCGACCCGGAGCGGGTCTGGGAGGCCCTTGCCCCGTTCCTGACCCGGGCGGCCTAGCGCGGCCTTCGGCGAGGCGGCGCCTCGCCATTGGGGTTGAGGATGGCGACGTTCGCGTCGCGAAGGTAAGCCGTCATGACGTGGCGGCCGGGAGGGGGCCGCGGACGCCGATCGCGAGCACCGGCAGCGTGTGGCTCACTTCAGCCGTCCGACGATGATCGGGGATTCGCGGCCGATGGCCCGCGCCAGGGTGTTGGCCGCGGCCGTGGCACGGCCGGTGGCGCGCAGGCCATCCAGGTAGCCCTAGGCGGCGGCCGCATCGCCGCGCAGCCGTTGTTCAGCGATGGCGATCGCAGCCTGGATTCGGCCCTCGGTGAACGCCGTTAGCCTTCGACGAGCCGCTTCTCCGGCGGCCCTTCATCGCTATGGCGGGTGCGCGAGACGGGCAACTTGGGGGTGAGCGGCTTCGGGTCCTGCGGGTCCGGCGTGTCGGCCGCCGGGACCGCCGGGCTCGTCTTGCGCTCCACCCGGGTCATCTTTTCCGGCAGCTCGATGCGCTGCATGTGACCACACGCCGGGGCGGTCAAGGCGGCGAGGATCGTGATGGCGAACAGGGTCGCTCGGTTCATGGATGGGCCTCGGCGATGAGGGGCAGGGGTCGCTCGTGGCCATCCTGGTCCGGAGCACGGAGGGCAATCGGTCGCTAGGTCGTTTCCTCCACACGCGGCCGGGTCGCCGTCGGCCGGGGGTTCTGGGTGGCGTCGATCACGGCGGCTTTCCTGCGAGCACACGTGTGTCAGGCGCTCAGCGCCGGGTAGGCGCTAGGTCCTATATCGGCGGCACGGGCGAAAGCCTCATGCAGGAACGTCATGAAGGCGGAGAACCTCGTGCCAGCGAGGGATAACGGCTCCTGAATGCGGCCGAAATGCTCACTTCGTGTCGCCATCTCGCTACGCCCGCAGGTGATTTCAGACGGTTACCATGCAGGTCTGGTGGCGGGTGCGGCCCGGGAACGGACGACAGACCCTCCTACAGGACGCGGCGCAACGCCTCTTCGCCTGTCCATCGTTGTGCCGCCCCGGGGCTGGCCGAGGGACTGGCACGCCTGTTGCTCAGGGCGGCGATACCGGGCTGGCGACGGGCTCGGGCGTGCACCCGACCGCCATTCGATCCAAACCACTTAGCGGCGCCCCGAGCAACCCACGAAGGAGACCGGCATGGCATCCGTAGCCGAGAAGTACCCGCAGAATGTGACCGGCCGTTTCTATGTCGATAGCGAGTGCCTCGATTGCGACAACTGCCGCGAGGTGGCCCCCGACTTCTTCGCGCGCAACGACGATGGCGAGCATTCGTTCGTCTGGCGGCAGCCCACGAACGAGCAAGAGATCGCCCTCTGCATCGAGGCGATGGTTGATTGCCCGGCCGAGGCGATCGGCGACGACGCCTGACGACCGGACCGCTGCCGGCCGCCTCGTGGCGCGGCTCCGCAGCGGCGGGGCCAGGCCGCGGGCTAGTGGCCGTACCGTAGCTCCCACGACTCGGCACCCTTGCGCACGATCACGCTCTCTTCGCGTATCGTGGCGATGGTATATCCCTCTATGGTGTAGCCCTCGCGCACGACCTGCTCGTTGATCACGGCCATGCGTCGCTCCGGGTCGCTCGACCAGGCGACCGCCTGGAGCTTGACGGCGTCATCGCGCAGGCGGGTAAGGGTCGGCTCCGTCGGCGCTGCCAGGTCTTTCTGGGGGGGCGACAGGGCGGCGCGGAGGGGGCGCTGCGCCGGTGTGGTGGCCTGCGTGGTTGGGATCGCCGCCGCGGTCCTCGTCGGCTGTGGTGGACGATCCGGTGGTGGCGCTCGGCGGTCGGGCGTCACAGGACCCGCGTCGTTCGATGCGGCCTCGGCGGCCGCGGGCTGTGCGTCTGGCGCGTCGTCCCGGTCCGGAGCGGGAGCGGAGACCGGCGCCATGGATGGGACGGGCGCGACCTGTTGTGGCGGCGGTAGCGCCGGCGCCGCGGTCGCGCGCCCCTGAGGGCCGAGCGGGGGCGTCACCCCCGGGGTCGGCGTCCTTCCGGTCTGTAGCGCCTCGCGCGGTCTCTGCTGCGCCTCTTGTATGCGGGCGATGAAGGGCGGTGGCGCAGCGTCCGCATCGCCGGTCTGTGGGAGCGATGGGGAGCCTGCCGTGGGCAACGCCGCCGTCCCCGCCGGTCCTCGCGTCGGGCTCTGGGCGACGCCCCCCTGTCGTTCGCTGCGGGTCACCGAGGGTATGGTCTTCTCGTCGGCCGGGGGCCTGCGGTTCATCAGCCATCCCGCGGCGAGCAATGCCACGGCACCGGCGGCGATCACCGGCGTGCGGCGCCACGGGGCGCGTGGCGATCGGGAGTGACGGGCGTGCTCGCTGGCGAACTTCTCCCGCCACGGAGGCGCCCCGGCCGCGTCCGTCGGCCGGTCCTCGAGCTTCTTCAAGGCGCGCAGGATGGAGCTCACGGCGCCGCTCCCGGATCGGTCGCGATGTGGGGCGTGGCGAACGTCTCGCCCTCGTTGTACAGAGCGATCTTGGTCAGGGAGCCGACCAGGCCATCCACTTCCAGGCCGTACTTCGCCTGGATCTCTCGCACGATCTCCCGGGTCTGGTCGTCGTACTCGGGGGTCATCGCCACGTCGGCGAAGCCGATGTCGTGGATCACCTCCTTGAGGGCCAGGAGCGATTGCGCGTTGTGGTTGAAGGGGATGGTGCCCTCGATCGAGCGGAAGTCCTTCCATGGGATGTATGCCACGCCCGCCCAGAACCAGCCCAGGGCCTCCGGTGCCAGCACGATCAACCGGTCCGCGCCGCTCGACGCGCTGGCATGGAGGGTGACCGCGTCGGGGCCGATCGTGGCCACCGTGAGGTAGCGTGGGAAGGGGTTGTCCGGGAGATGGAGCTCGAGGATGGCGGGCAGGTTGAGGCGTTTGAGCAGGCCGAGGTCGGCGTCGACGCGCCGCACCAGCAGGTCGGCGTTCGCCGCCCCGTGGTCGAAGAAGGCCTCATCGTTGTCGATCGCCTCCAGCGAGCCGGTCACGACCGACCCGATCTGCCATCGCGCCAGGGCCGCCTTGAGGGCCGCATGGCGCGAGGCGCGCGGGCTGATGGTGAGGAGCAATGCCTCCAGCTCCCGGCGCGACTCGGCCACCGGATCGAGGTTCGGGACGACGGTGGCCGCCGGCTCGGGAGCGACCACCGGCACCGGCCCGGCACCCCCTGCCGCCGGGGGGGGCGGCGCCGCCTCGGCGATCGCGATCGGGGAGTCGGGGAGGGTAGCCGAAGGCTGGGGGGCCTCGTCTGGAGCGTCGCCGTCTGCGGCTGTGTCGCTGGCCGTTGCGGCGCCTCCATGCTCGATAGCGGGCACCATGCGCGACGTACGGCCGCCGCTATACAGGAGGTATCCGGTCACCAGAACCACCGCCGCCGCCGTGGCGAGGGCGCCGAGCGCCGCGCCGCTCGTTCCCCGGCGTTTGACCTCGCCCATCCCGGCCAGCTCCTGGATGGCATCGCGGGCGATCTTGCCCGAGATGCGGCTGCGGTTGAGGGAGTAGGCGGTGAGCAGGGCCCGGTCGCAGGCGATGTTGATCAGGCGGGGGATGCCGGCCGAGTAGCGGTGGATGGCGCGGTAGGCGGCGTGGTCGAAGCGGATACCGCTCTTGGTGGAGGCGACGCTGATCCGGTGCTGGATGTAGTCGCGGGTCTCCTTGAGGCTCAGGGGCGACAGCCAGCAGCTCAGGGTGATGCGCTGGCCGAGCTGGCGCATGTCGTGGGCGTCGAGCACGTCCGCCAGCTCTGGCTGCCCGACCAGCACGATCTGCAGCAGCTTGTCGACCGTGGTCTCCAGGTTGGACAGGAGGCGAAGCTGCTCCAGCACCTCCTTGGAGAGGTTTTGCGCCTCGTCGATCACCAGGATGACGTTGCGCCCCGCGGCGCGCCTGTCGATCAGGAAGCGGTTCAGGTAGTCGATCAGATCCTTGGTGTTGTCCGGCGCCGAATCGATGCCAAACTCGTCGTTGATCGCCTTGAGGAGTTGGATGGCGTCGAGCTTCGGGTTGAAGATGAAGGCGGCCTCGACCGTCTCGTCCAGGTGTTCCAGGAAGGTCCGGCACAGGGTGGTCTTGCCGGTGCCGACCTCGCCGATGATGGTGACGAAGCCATCCCCCTGGGCGACCGCATAGGTGAGGTGGGCGAGGGCCTCCTCATGGCAGCGGCTCAGGAAGAGGTAGGCGGGGTTGGGGACCAGCTTGAACGGCCGTTCCCGCAGGTCGAAGAATCGTTGGTACATCGTCGTGGGGCTGGGGTGCGCGATGCTACCGCATGGGTGGCCCGCACGTCCCGAGGGTTGTCTCCAGAGGCGAGAAGCTGACCGGGCCCATGGCTGCCGTCAAGGGACGTCGTGGGGCGGCTCGACGCACCGCCGAAGGGCTATCCTATCGCGCGCTCCCGTCCGGTGATCATGGTGCCGGGGCCATTACCCACCCGCCCGCTTGACCGTCCACCCCTCCCGCTGAAGCTCCGCCACCACCACGTCCCGGTGGTCCCCCTGGATCTCGATCACCCCGTCCTTCACCGTGCCGCCCGAGCCGCAGCACCGCTTGAGCCGTGTGGCGAGATGGGTGAGGCCCGGCGGATCGAGGGGGATGCCGGTCACCACAGTGACCCCCTTCCCCTTGCGCCCCTTCGTCTCGCGACCCACTCGCACGATCCCGTCTCCGGCGGGGAGCGACCCCTTCTTGCGGCACACGCAGGTCGCAGCGGGCCGGCCGCAGGCGGGGCACATGGTCCCGGGCTCCGTCGAGTAGACGAGATCGCCGTCCATCGCCGTCGCCCGCTTGCTCATCGGCCGCCTCCGTGCCGCGTCAGGTCGCGTAGCGCCACACCGCGATGAAGTGGCACGCGCTGCCGGCGAGCACGAAGAGGTGCCACACCAGATGGCCGTAGGGCAGGCGCTTCGCCGCGTAGAAGGCCACTCCCGCCGTGTAGGCGACACCACCCGCGACCAGCCAGAGGATGCCGGGAGTGGGCAGGTGGTGCCGCAGGGGCTGGATGGCGATGAGCATGATCCAGCCCATCGCCACGTACAGGCCGGTCGACAGGCGCGGGTGGCGCCGTGGCCCGCCGACCGCCTTGAGCACGATGCCGATCAGGGCCAACCCCCACACCAGCCCGAACAGCGTCCACCCCCACCCGCCACGTAGGACCCCGAGGGTGAAGGGCGTGTAGGTCCCGGCGATCATGAGAAAGATCGCGCCGTGGTCGAGCACGTGGAAGAACCGCTTGGCCCGGTTCCGCGGCAGGGCGTGGTAGAGGGTCGAGGTGAGGTAGAGCAGCACCATGGCGGCGGCGAACACGCTCGCCCCGACCACGCTGGCGGCGTCGCCATGCCGGACCGCCGCGACCATCAGCAGCGGTACCGCGACGACGGCGGCTACCAGCCCGACCCCGTGGCTGACGCTGTTGGCGATCTCCTCGCCGAGGGACTGCCGGTGTTCCTGCAATGGGAGTGTTGCAACCATGGTCTCATTGCGGGCCGGTCCAACCGCCGGCCCGATGAAAGCCAGCTTACCCGATCGGCCCCCGCTCAAACCGAATTATCTCGCCCCCCGGCCGCCGCTGCCTGGACGCAACCAACGCAACGGGGCAATGACGCGCAGGGGACTCACGGCAGGTACCAGGCTGGACCGACGACGGCGAGCAACTCCCCGGCTGGGACTCCTGCCGTCCCTTCCTGGGAAAGAGGCCATAGTGCAACAACGCATCCTAGCCCCGGCATGACCCCGACAAGCAGGATCCTGTTGCCGGCCGCGATGCTGGTGCCACCGGGGATGGCCGCCTACCGGTCCGGCGACTTGCCGGCGGCCCCCGCGCTGCGTGCCGCGCGGGCCTCCTCGGTGAGCTTGGCGAGCCAGGCCTTGGCGACCTGGTCGGTGCGGACCGATTCGGCGACATCTACCAGCGTGCCATTCACCCGCTGCACCGGTGCGCCGGCCGTGCTGGTGTCCAGACTGTATAGCCGCATCGACGCACAGGCCGCCGGGTTGGACAGGTCGTAGTTACACGGGTTGACTGGTATGCGTAGGTACGCGCTGGTGTCCAGGCACACCTTCTCGTCCTCCGGATACGCCCAGAGCAGATTGCCACCGCCCACTCTGGCACGCTCGATGACGGGCTTGCCGTACTCGTCTACCAGCGACTGCTTGAAGTCGTCATACGGCGGGAACACCGCTTGCCCGCCGAAGCCCGCCGCGCGCGCGATCACCACCGCGCGCCCGCCCTCGGGCGGCGGCGAGAAATCCACCTGCATATGGCCGCCCTTGGTATTGATGATCCCGATGATCTGCGCCAGGAACTCCAGGATGTGACGGGCGTCGGCCACGATCATCGGCCCCACGTAGGCCACCTCCGGGGCAAACTGCGCGCGGCGTTGCCAGGTCCGGATGATCGCGGCGTACTTTTGGCCGACCCCCCGGATCTTCATCAGGCTCCGCGTCTGCACCCGCGCCAGCTTCGGGAGGGCATCCCGGCACGTGAGCAGTCGCAGGGAGGTGGTCCACGGCCCCGGTGATCTCCGTCAGCCCCGGGCAGATCGCGTGGAGGTCCGCTTGCATCCGGTTGACCACCCGCACCTTCTCGTTCCCAGCACCCGCCGGCGCCGGGTGAGCCGCTTGAGCCGCGCGTGGCCTTCCGGCACCCCGGCCACCTCCCCGAGCACAGGGGCAGCTCCTCGTGCAGGGAAAACGGCTCCAGCCTCTTGCGGGTGCCGATCGAGACCATAATTCGACGGTAGACCCCAAGTCGCCCAGTCCGACCCGGTACGGGTCGCGGCTTTCAAAAAACTGCGGCAGCAGGCCAAGCGTCGGGACGTTGAGCTGTGGAGCCTGGACGAATGCCACTTCCAGCAACACGGCACGCGCTGCCGAATGTGGGTGCCGCCCGAACTCAAGGATCCGGTGTTGATCCATGCGCCCACGCGAAAATCGATCGCCTGTTTCGGTGCGGTGAGTCTGGCCAGCGGCAAGTGCGTCCGCTCCCTGTGCGAGAAGTTCGATGCGCGCCGCTTCGGGGCGTTCCTCGACGAACTGCTCGCCGCTGTCGATACCTGCTTCGATCGGTGGCGAAAACCAAACTCCATGTTGCGCAGGCCATGCGGCATTATTTAAGAGGCTATGTTTAGATGCCCCTGAGATGGGACCTGCCGTCCCATCGCTTGATCCGCGACCTGCTCGCCGCCGGCGGACCCGGGGGGCCTCTCGGGAGCGCAGAGTTCCGCGCGGGACTGGCACGGCCACGGGTGGCGCGGCCTGACGAGTACGACTCCCTGCTGGCGCCGCGCAGCCGCACGATCGACATCTGGCACACCGAGTACCTGCAGGTCCTCGCCGGCGATGCCCCGGTGCTGGAGTGGGTGAAGGGGACGGGATTGCGGCCGGTCCTCCACGGCCTCGACCCGGAATTGCGCGACCACTTCTTGGCGGCCTACCGGGAACGGCTTGCCGTGGCCTATCCCGGCGGGCCCGACGGCACCACCCTCTACCCGTTTACCCGCCTGTTCATGGTCGCCACCGTGTGACGCCCCGCACAAGTCCTTTACCTCCGGTGACGACGGCGCTTCAATCGGGGGACGGACCATGGCCGGTGGCGGCCCGGAGGATGGAAATGCAGCGACGCATTCTGGGACGGATCGTAGGGACGGCTCTCCTCCTGTGTGCCCTGCCCGCGGTGGTGGCGGCCGATGAGGGACAGGCGCTGCCGCGTCTCACGGTCCGCGGCGAGGCGGTGATCGAGGTACCGGCCGATCAGCTCCGGATGGACATCGGAGTCGTGACCGATGGCCAGACCGCCCAGGCGGCCCTGGACAGCAACACCGCCGCAATGGAACGAGTCGTGGAGGCACTGGCCGCGGCCGGGCTCAGCGAGGCGGAGTACCGGACCGGGCAGTTCCAGATCCAGCCGCAATGGGCCCCACGGCCCCGCGATGCACCGCCCGACTGGCGGCCACGCATCGCCGGCTACACGGTCACCAACCGCCTCTCGATCAAGACGACCAAGATCGATCTGGCGGGGAGGCTGATCGGCGCGACGAGCAGCGCCGGCGCCAACACCATCGACGCGATCGCCTTCGACCTGGCCGATCCGCGCCGCCACCGTGCCGCGGCGATCGCCGCCGCCGCGGCCAACGCCATCGCCGATGCCACGGCCCTGGCGCAGGCGTCCGCGGTGCGTCTGGTCCGGATCATCTCTCTCTCCCTGGACGAGGCGTCCGCCATCCCCCGCCCGATGCGTGCCATGGCCCTGCGTGAGGGGATGGCGATGGACATGGCGGCGGCCGAGCCGCCGATCAGCCCCGGGGACGTCACGGTGCGGGCAGGCGTCTCCGTGGTCTACGAGATCGGCCTGCCGGAGTAGATCGACATCGCGTAGGCGAGCGCACCGCGTGCCGCAGAGCCTGGGTAACCCTCGATGAAGCGAGTCATCAAGGTCCTCCTGTGGGTCGTCGCGATCGCCATGGCCGTGCTGGTGCTCGCGGCCGTGGGGGTCTCTCGGTACTTCGATCCCAATGACTACAAGGGGCAGATCGCGTCGCTGGTCCGCGACCGAACAGGCCGTGAGCTGCGCATGGAAGGTGACCTCAGCCTGACCTTCTTCCCGTGGCTCGGCGTGGAGGTTCAGGAGGTGGAGCTTGCCGACGCCCCTGGCTTCGGCCCGCAACCCTTCGCACGGGTGGCACGGGTACAGGTGCGAGTCAAGCTCCTGCCGCTGGTGAAGCGGCGAGTGGAAATGGACACCGTGGTCGTTCACGGCCTGGTGCTGCATCTGATCAAGGATACGCAGGGCCACGGCAACTGGGAGGACCTCGCCGCGGCCGCCGGCGCACCGCCTGCGGCGGAGGCGCCGAGTAAGGACGGGGGCGGCACGCCGCCCGCCGCGGCCATCGCCCTCGGCGGCCTCGATGTGCGGGACGCGCAATTGGTGTGGGAGGACCAGGGGGCACGGAGCCGCTACGCCCTGACCGAGCTCAACCTGCACACCGGTGCCCTGCGGCTCGATGGTCCGGTCGACGTCACCCTGGCGTGTGACGTGGAGAGCAGCGTTCCGGCCCTGACCGGCCATGTAGATCTGGCCGTCACGGTGGCCACGGCCGGCAGTGCCGATCTCGGCCGGCAGACGGTACGGCTTTCCACGCTCGACGTCACGGCGGTGGTGCCCGAGGGCGGCGCCGTCGGCGGCCGCGCCGAGCTGCACGGCGCGCTGGACATCGATCTGGCCAAGCCGCGGCTCCACATGGCGCCGGCGCGGCTGACGGCAACGGCCACCGGGGCGACTCTGCCCGGCGGCTCGGTCACGATCGCGGCGGAGACCGTTGTCGACGCCGACCTTGACGCGCGGCGGGTGACGCTTACCGCCCTGCGCGGGACCGTGACCACCGCGCCGGAGGCCACGCCCATCGCAGGCACGGTCGGGATGAGCGGCGCGATCGACTATGACCTCGCCCACGCTCGCCTGCGCGCAGAACGTGTCGATCTGACCGCCGAGCTGCGCGGCGCTGCCCTACCCGGGGGCGCGGCGACCGCGACCCTGTCCACCCGGACCACCGCAGATCTGACGGCGGAGACCGCGGCGCTCGATGACCTCCGCCTCCGGGTCCTGGACCTCGATCTGCAGGGCAGCCTGAAACTGGCGAACTGGCGCACGGCACCGGCCATTGCCGGGGAGATCGAGGTCGCGCCGTTCGCCGCGCGCAAGCTCCTCGATCGTCTCGGCCAGGCCCAGCCACAATGTGCCGATCCCAAGGTCCTGGGACGCGCGTCGCTCAAGGCGAAGGTCGACGCGACCCCGACCACGCTGCGATTGGGCGATCTCGTGGTGGTGCTGGACGATTCCAAGCTGACCGGCACCGTCGCGGTGAACGGCTTCGACCGGCCCGCGGTGCGCGGCGATCTCGCCCTCGACGCGCTCGATGTCGACCGCTACCTGCCGCCGCCGGCGAAGGGAAAGGCGCCGTCCCCGCCGCCGGCTACGCCGGGGGCGACAGCGGGCGCCGCCAGCGAGCTACCCCTCGACACCCTGCGTGCCCTGGACCTCGACACAACAATGCGCATCGGCCGGCTCAAGCTGGCAAACGTGCGGGTCAGCGACGTGATCCTTACCACGACGGCCAAGGGGGGAGAGATTCATCTCCACCCGGCGACGGCGCATCTCTATGGCGGGGAGTATCGCGGGGACGCGCGCGTCGATGCCCGCGGGCCGGAGCCGGTCGTGCGCCTCGACGAGACCCTCACCGGCGTCAACGCCGGGCCCCTGCTGCGTGATGCGCTGGGCGAGGAGCGGGTGACTGGCAAGGCCACCCTCCACGCCCAGGTCACGGGCAGGGGGACTGGTGTCGATGCGATCACCCACACCGCACGCGGCACGGCGGAGTTCCGGGTCGCGGATGGGGCGGTGCGAGGCGTCAACCTTGGCCGTCTCCTGCGCGAGGCACGGGCGGCCCTCGCCCTCACCAAGGGTCAAGGTCTCGCCCCGGTGCGCGAGGTGGAGGAGACCGACTTCACCGAGCTCACCGGTACGCTCACGATCGCAGAAGGGAAGGTCCGCAACGAGGACCTCGCGGGTAAGTCGCCGCTGCTGCGCATCAGCGGGGTCGGGGAGGTCGACCTGGTACGAGAGGAGGTCGACTACCTGCTCACCGTAACGGTCGTCGAGACCCGCACGGGCCAGGGCGGCAAGGAGCTGGACGACCTGGCCGGGATACCGATCCCCGTGCGGATCAGCGGTCCCTTCGCCAAGCTGGAATACCGGCCGGACCTCCGCGGCGTGATCAAGGAGCGCGCCGCGACCGCGGCGCAGAAGCGGCTGAAGAAGGAGCTCGACAAGCGGCTGAAGGACAAGGTGCCGGAGGACCTGCGGAAGGACCTCGAGCAAGGGCTGAAGGGGCTCTTTCCGTAGCCCCCACGATGGCGAGCCGTCCCGAGCGGCCCGCCGGAAGATCCGCCAGGGTGGGGCATTGCGTTTGGCGGGCATGAAGACCAAGGACAGCAACCCGTTGCGGCGTGGCGCAGACGATCCGTTGCGCCGCTTGATGGATCACGACTTCGACGACCTCGCCCTGCCGCGGAGCCCGGACCACCGCGGAGCCCGGACCACGTGGCGCGGTTTATCGCCCGCTACGATTTCTTCATTGCGGCGGTGCCGCCGGCGGAGCGGAACGCGGTGCGCCTCGGCCAATTGGTGCGCGCGACCTTCGGCGTGGCGGACGGCGGCGCCCGGGGCCACGGGGCCGACGCCCGGCTGCCCCGCTCTCGGGCCGGTCGCGGCACGCGTGATGCGGCGGAACGCCGGCTACGCGGCGGCGCTCTCGTGGTAGAGGTGGACGTCGCGCTGCGGGAAGGGGATGGAGCAGCCGGCCGCTTCAAGCTCCTCCTTGAGGGTGCGATTGAGGTCGAAGCGCAATCCCCAGTAGTCCTCCTTCCTGCACCACGGGCGTACCACCAGGTTGACCGAGGAGTCGCCCAGCTCGCTCACCGCCACCACCGCCGCCGGGTCCTTCAGCACCCGCTCGTCGGCGGCGAGGACGCGGTTGATCGTCTCGATCGCGCGGCCGATGTCGTCGCTGTAGGAGATGCCGAAGACCATGTCGTTGCGCCGCGTGGCGTTCGCCGCGTAGTTCTTGATGGTCTGGCCGTAGACCGACGAGTTGGGAACGATGATGCGCACGTTGTCCGGTGTGGCGAGGGTGGTGGAGAAGATTCCCACCTCCTGCACCGAGCCGGCGACGCCACCGGCCTCGACGAAGTCGCCGGCCCGGAACGGCCGGAAGATCAGCAGCATCACGCCGGCGGAGAAGTTCGCCAGGGTGCCCTGCAGGGCCAGGCCGATGGCCAGGCCGGCGGCACCGAGGACGGCGATCAGGGAGGTGGTCTGGATCCCGAACAGGCCCAGCACCGCGGTGACCACGAAGGCCACGACGATCTAGTAGACCATCCCCGAGAGGAAGGGGATCAGGGTGGGGTCGAGCTTCGTTCGTCCCAGGCCGCACTGGATCGAGCCCCGTACCATCTTCGCCACGGTCATGCCGATGATCAGCATCGCAATGGCGCCGACCCCCTTCAATCCCCAGGCGGAGATCATCTCGGTGAGCGTGTTCAACGTTTCGGTCAGATCGAATCCGGCGAGCTCCATGGCATCCTCCTCGTTCATGAGGCGTCGTGCCGACGCCGGTTCCGTGCAGGGCACGCTTCGGTGCCGCTAAAATCCCGGCAGCTTGCCCTTCAACTTGTCCTTGAGGGGACCACCCAGCCGTTCTTGCACCTTACCGGCCACCGCCTCCTTGAGCTGTTTCTCCACCTCGCTGGTGAGGAGGCTGCCCTCCTTCAGCCGGCCCTGCAGGTCGCCGTCGAGGAGGGCGAGGTCGCCGACCTGGCTCTCCACCGCCGCCAGCGGTCCGGCGAGCCGCTCGTTGATCTGGGCGGTGAGCTTCGCCTCGAACTCCCCGGCGCGTGCCTTGACCTGCGTGGTGAAGGCGTCCTTCAGGACGCGGTCGAGGTCGGAGGTGACGCGCAGATCGGGATCGGCGATCGTGCCGGACAGCTCCCCCTGGAGCTGGAAGCGACCCACGTCGGCCAGGGCCGCGGCGACGCTTGTGGCGAGGGCATCTTGGCTGGCGGTGGTCGTGGCGAAGCGCACCGAGTCGAGCGCGGCGGTGGCGTTGGCCGCGATGGTCGCGCCGCGCAGATCGACGTGCAGGTCGATGTCGGTCCTCGCCTCCTGGAGGGCGAGGTGCAGCTCGTCGCTCTGGACCAGCTCGACCTCCGCAGGGTGATAGCCGCGCACCGTGAGATCGGCGGTGTCATGCGGATTGGGCGGATCGACCCGATCGAGGGCCCCGGTCAGCTTAACCGCCTCCATCCCCTGGAGCGCGTCGGAGGCGAAGTCGAAGGTGAGGGGGCGACCGAGCAGATCCTGGTCGGGGGTGATGTCGCGGATACGGCCGGCCACCGTGCCTGCCGGGATGATGACCGAGACGTCCGCCAGGCGGATGAGCCAGTCGGGGGAGGGGTTGCGCTCGGCAAAGCGCACGTCGACACCCGTGGCGCGCGGTCGCTGCGGCTCCTCTTGCCGCGGCGAAGGCGGCGCGGCCCGCTGGAGGTAGGGGGAGAGGCGCTGGTACCAGGCAAGGGCCGTCTCGACCCAACCGCCGATACGGCCGCCAAATAGGGCACGGCTGACGTTGCTCAGCCCCTTGGCAGAGAGCGCGTACTTCTCCTTGAGGCGCGCCACGTCGTCCCGTGGCGCGGTACGCAGGGCGGCCGCCCGCTGGCGAAGGGTGGTAACGTCCCCCTGCAACGCCCCCTTGGCCTCCTCCAGCCCCTTCATGTCGGTGCGCAGGTCGCGCTGCAACGCCAGGAGATCCTCGCGCAGGGCGAGCAGGGCCTGCGGATCCTTCTTGTCGGCCGACTTCAACCGATCGAGGCGCTCACGGTACTGGCGGAGCCTCTCCTGGTCCGGTAGGCCGGTGAGCCGCCCCTGCCATCCCTCGCGGGCCTGTTGGACGTCGCTCTGCAACTGCTTCGCCAAGGCGAGCGAGGCGAGGTCTTCGTTCGCGAGGAGGGTCTTCGGGTCCGGGAGATCGACACCGGGGAGGGCGAAGCCGGCGCCCTGGCGTCGCGCGCCCGTCGTCTCTTGTACCGTGCGTCCCGGGAGGGCGCCGGACACCTTGCGCGGCGTATTGGGACGCACTTCCGTTACCGCCATCGCATCGACGATCACCTTGCGCCGCAGCAGGGGCAGAGGTTCGACGTCGAAGCGAATTCGGCCCACCTGCACGGCATTGGTCATCGGTGCGTCGGGGTTGGTGACCTGGAGATCGGTGAGGGTGACCCCGAGGGGGAAGAGCGAGACGTCGGCGTCGGCCAGCTCCACCTTCGCGCCCACGGCCCGGGTGCCGGCGGCCTCGATCGCCCACTCGACGACCGGGCCGGCGAATAGCGCCACCACGGCGCCGAGCCCCCCGATGACGACCACGAAGACGACCAAGCCCGGCCAGCGAATCCAGCTCATGGCGTCCCTCCCTTCAGCGCGGTCACCGCCTGGTAGGTCCGGAAGAGCTTGGTTGCCTTGAGGGCCTGGACCAGGCGGGTCTTGCGCACCCAGGCGAGGACGTGGTCGCGGTAACGGCGGATCAAGCCATTGGCAACGACGAACAGTGGCACGAAGGCGACCAGCGACACCACCAGGCTGCCCATGACGATCGTGTTGTTGAAGTGCTCCAGGCGCCCGGCGGCCGTGTTGTAGAGGGTGACCCACACCTCTTGCAGGGCAGCCGCCTTGAGCACCGTCAGGCCGACGGTGTGAAACAGCGGATCGAGGAGCACGCCCAGGCCGGCGAACAGGGCCAGGCCGAGGAGGAACGCAGCGAGGTTGACCCGCACCACCAGGACCAGCAAGAGCACCAGCAGGTTGTGCAGGCTCAACAGGGGGGTGAGGCCGGCCACCATGGCCAGGCAGAGGGCGAGGCTGATCTGGGCCGGACGGGTCTCGGAGTTGAGGACCCGAAGGAGCTTCAGCAGGAGACGTACCATGGGACCCGTTCCTTTCTGGCGAGGTCGTGGCCGGATCGGGCGGCGGTTACCGACGACGGGGACGGTGATGGCGCCCCCCGGGGTTCAGCCGGGGGGCGCCATCTATGGTCCCGTTACGGCGACGGCTTGAGCTCGACGCGCCGGTTCTGTGCCCGACCGGCCGGCGTATCGTTGGGCGCCGCAGGCTGGGCCGATCCAAACCCATTGGCGGAGAGCCGCTCGGCGGGGATTCCCTGAGAGATGAAGTACGCCATCACCGCCTGGGCGCGCTTCTCCGAGAGGGCCTGGTTCAGGCGCGCCGCGCCGGTGGAGTCCGTGAAGCCCTGCACCTCGACCCACATCGTTGGATTGTTCTTCAACACCCTGGCGACCTCGTCGAGGGCCGCGTAGGAGTCCGGCCGCAGGGTCGCCTTGCCGCTGTCGAACTGGACGCCGCGCAGCACCCAGCAACCACGCCCGTCGACCTTCGCCGCCTTCGGGGTGTTCGCGCAGGCGTCCAGGTAGTCGGCGACGCCGTCGCCATCCGAGTCCTTCGGGCAGCCCTTGGCATCCACCGGCGCACCGGGCGGGGTGGCGGGGCATTGATCCGCGATGTCCGGCACACCATCCCCGTCGCTGTCCTTGGCGCAGCCGTGGGCGTCCACTGGGGTGCCGGCCGGGGTGGCGGGGCACTTGTCCGCGGCGTCCAGGACGCCGTCGCCGTCCGAGTCCATGGGGCAGCCGTCCGCGCCCACGGCGGTCCCCGCCGGCGTGCCGGGGCACTTATCGGCGTAGTCGTAGACCCCGTCACCGTCGCTGTCGGGCGGGCAGCCCGTCTCGTCCACCGCCACACCGGCCGGGGTATCCCGGCACATGTCGATGTAGTCGATGATCCCGTCGCCGTCGCTGTCGAACGGTGCCGGTGGCTCCGCCTCCGGATGGCCGCCGAAGAGGAAGCTTAGGCCGAAGGTGTAGAGCAGGTTGTTGCGACCAGGATCGATCCCGTAGACGTGGCGGACGTCCCCACGCAGGGCGGTGTTCTCATTCATGAAGAACTTGAAACCGGCGCCGTAATTCACCATGGGATCGCTATCGCGATCCCCACCGCTCTCGGGTTCCGTGGTGATGGCGCCGGCCCCCAATGCGAGGTAGGGCACGAACGACCCGTCCACGTTGAAGTGGTAGAGGGCATCCAGGCGGTAGAGATACAGGTTGACGTCCTCACCGTCGCTCCACCGGTCGGTGGCGAGGTAGTCGAGCATCACCTCGGCGGCGATCGCCTGGGTGAAGCTGTAGCCAAGGCCCAGGCCCCCGGCGATGTCATCGTCGAGGTCCTCGTCGTGGTCGAAGACGTAGCCCCCGACCATGGGCGAGATCGTGATCGCGCCGGCCCGCATCTGGGCCGAGCCATGGGTGGGGGTGGCCATGAGGATCGCCAGCGCTCCGATTCCCATCGCGACCTGAGACATCGCCTTCATGACTTCCTCCTCCTCATGGGTGGCCGAAACCACCGCTGAACGATGTGCGGTACCCCGGTGACCGAAGCCGGCGGCACGAAATTCGCGTCCGCACGCACCGCGTGTAGTGGGTGGATAACATGGGATTTCCCCAGGGGCAATATGGGAGACGCGCCCCCGATCGTCGGCCCTGAGCAAGGGGGCGTGAGGTCCCCGCGATTCGGTGGGGCTTGGCTATTGGGAATTCCTCTAAGGAAGGCAGGAAGGGGGCGGGAAGGCAGGAAGCGTTGCCCCCGGTCGATCGGTTCTTCCCCCCCTTCCTGACTTCCAGAAAATTCCTGCGTTCCTTAGAGGTGAAGTTGCGCCGTGGCCCACACCGCGGCAAATTCGCGTCTGGCAGCCTGAGGGGCCGTGGGGGCCGGCGAGGATGGGCGCGGGGTGTGCCCGGCTCACGGCAGCGGCTTGAGCTCCACCCGCCGGTTCTTGGCGCGGCCCTCCACGGTGTCGTTGGAGGCGGCGGGCCGGAGCGCGCCGAAGCCCTTGGCGGTGAGGCGTCCCGGGGCAACGCCCTTGGAGACGAGGTAGGCCATCACGGCGCGCGCACGCATCCCTGAGAGGCGTTCATTGAACGGGGTCGAGCCGGTCGAATCGCTGTGGCCCTGCACCTCCACCCGCAGGCCGGGATTGCGGCGCAACACCGGCACGACCTCATCGAGGACCGGGAACGACTCCGGGCGGATGGTCGCCTTGCCCAGGTCGAATTGCACCCCGCGCAGCACCCAGCAACCACGCTCGTCCACCCGTGCACCCGCCAGGCTGTCGGGGCAACGGTCCAGGTCATCGGTGACGCCGTCGCCGTCCGAGTCCTTCGGGCAGCCGGCCGTGTCCACCGGCGCGCCCGCCGGGGTCGCAGGGCAGCGGTCGCGGCCGTCGACCACGCTGTCCCCGTCGCTGTCTCGCTGCGGTGGGCAGCCGTGGGTGTCGACGGCCATCCTCGGCGGGGTGTCGGGACACCGGTCGAGGTAGTCGTAGACGCCGTCCTGGTCCCCGTCCTCTGGACAGCCGTTGGGCCCCACGGCCACGTCGACCGGGGTACCGGGACACTGGTCGATCGCATCGGCCACCCCGTCCCGATCACTATCGGTCGGTGGCGCCGGTGCGGCGGGCGCCGCGACGGGCGGGCGGAGGAAGAGGCTGGCGCCGACGGCGAAGGCCAGGTTGTGCTCGGCGGCAAACAGGGAGATCGCGTGGCGCAGGTCGGCGCGCAGGGCGATGTTGTCGCCGAGGAAGTACTCGAGACCGCCGCCGTAGTTCACCAGCGGATCTGTGTCCCGGCCCTTCCAGTCCGGGTCGAAGGTGATCCCGCCCAGGCCCGCCCCCAGATACGGCACCACCTCGTGGATGGGATCGAAATGGTAGAGGCCATCGAGGCGATAGCTCACCACGTCGACATCCCCGCGCCGGGCCTCGCTCGGCACGTAGTTGAACATCATCTCTGCGGACCAGCGGTCGTCCACCTCGTAGCCGATGCCGAGGGCGAGGAGGAGGCTATCGTCGAGGCTCTGGTCGCTGTCGAAGAAGTACCCGCCGATCATCGGCGAGAGGGTGAAGGCACCGGCGCGCATCTGTGCCGCGCCAGGGCTGGGGGTGGCCAGGACGGCCAAAGTTACCGTGGCGCGCAGGACCGTGTTCACCGTCCGGTTCATTCGGGGGCCCCTCCTTCCAGGGTGGCGGCTCGTTCAGCGCGACGCCCGGTGGGGCGTGCGCGACCGCGCGTTGTTGTCCATCGGCAGGCGGTCGATACCACGTCCGGCAACCGCGGGCAATATGCCGGGGACAGTCATGGTCGTCCGCCGGAGGGCGCTCCACGCGGGAAGCCAGGAAACCATGGAGGTTCCCCGAGAGCCGGCTCTTCTGGCTTCCTGGATTCCCACGTTCCAGAAAATGGGCGTCCGCGCCAGTCGCGCGGCCGCCGAGGCCGTGACGGGGCCACGATTGATGCCACGCTGTTCTGCGCCTCTCCTTGGATTCCGTCGCCATCGCGTCCCCCGTGGGGTCGTCAACAGGAACCGCCCTTTCTTTGAAACCGGCCGTTGTCGACCATGCGCCTGGCCGGGCGCTCGCCCGGTTGTCGAGGACCGAACAGGAGGACGACCATGGTCGATGCGGTGGATATCAAGGAGTGGATCGAGCAGGGCCTCGCGGACTGCACGGCCGAGGTCGAGGGCGACGGCCAGCACTTCAATGCCGTGATCGTCTCGCCGGCCTTTACCGGCAAGACCATGGTCGAGCAGCATCAACTCGTCTACGCGGCCCTCGGCGGCCGCATGGGCGGTGAGATTCACGCCCTGTCCATGCGCACCCTGACGCCTGACGAGGCGCACTAAACCCCTTGCGAGCGAAGAGAGTCAGACCATGAATATCCAAGAGCAGATCCAGCACCAGGTCGCGTCCCATCCGATTCTTCTCTACATGAAGGGCACGCCCGCCATGCCCCAATGCGGCTTCTCGCAGCGCGCGGTGCAGCTCCTGCAGGCGTGCGGCGCCGCCTTCGAGTCGGTCGACGTCCTCGCCGACGACGCGATCCGCGACGGGATCAAGCGGTTCTCCAACTGGCCCACCATCCCCCAGCTCTACATCAACGGCAAGCTGGTCGGCGGCAGCGACATCCTGTTCGAGCTCTACCAGCAGGGCGAGCTGCAGAAGATGGTCGCGGAGGCGACCCGGTAGCGGGCGGGCTAGGCGTCCGCCTCCCGGGCGAGGTCGTAGCGCGCCAAGAAGATCGTCAGGGCGATGGTGGCGACGATGAACAGCTCGGTGCTGAATAGCCACACCATCAGGTCGACGCCGTAGTACGCGCCGCGCAGGCCGTGGCGGAAGTCGAGCTGAAAGTCGCCGAGGTAGCGCCGCAGCCCCGCGGTCAGGGCCGCCTCCTCACCGTCCAGGCCGGCGGTAAAGAGGTGGGCCGCGAGGAGGGCCCGTACCCCCCACACGAACGCGAGGAAGGCGTAGGCGAGGACCGCCACCAAGACGAGCATCTTCAGTTGCAACAATCGGTAGGAGGGGTGGCCGAAGAGGCGCGTCACCTCGCACAGGGCCTGGAACCGCTCGCTGGACAAGAGCAGGCCGAAGGCGCCGCCCACCGCCAGTAGGGCGAGAGAGCCGAGGAAGCTGGCCTGGCGGCTCAGGGTGCGCAGGGTGTGGACCGGGAACAGCGGCTCGTCCCGTGCGACGACCGCGTCGATCCAGTGCGCCTGGCGGGCGAGGAGCCGCCCGTAGCGCGTGGCGCCGGGGCGCTGGCGTGTGCGGGCCGTGTGGTAGCGCTCGTAGCCGACCCAGCCCGCGAGGAAGAGCAGGAACGCGCAAAGCTCCAGTACGATCCGGACGTCCAGCACGCCTCTCTCCTCGCGGCCAGGCGCCGCCACTCCCACAGCCACACGGCGGCGACGCCAACGTACCCTACCCGGCGTCCCCACGCCACAACACCGCGTCGCTGCCGAGGCGGTGCCGGCGGCCCTGCTCGACCCTGTCGCGCAAGGGTCGAATCCTTCAGGCTGGGCAGCGCAGGTCTTGCGCCGGTTCACCCAGTGGGAGGGGTGCTTGATCGTTCAGGGTGATTCGCGCCGCTCCTCAAATGGAGGTGAAGCATGACGATGGATCCGCCGGCAGCCGCGCGGGGCGTACCGTTGCTGCGCGCCCGCGGCCTCACCTTCAGCCACCCCATGGCGACCGGCAGCGGCGCGGCGGGCGGCGTCTTCGACGTCACCCTGGATCTCTTTCCGGGCCAGCTCGTCGCGGTGATCGGCCCCTCCGGTGGCGGCAAGAGCAGCCTGATCCGCCTCCTGGCCGGGCTCACTCGCGCGGACGGCGGTACGGTCGCCCTCGACGGCGACCCGATCGAGTCGCTCGACCTGCGCCACTACCGCCGCCGGGTGGCGATGCTCTTTCAGCAGCCACACATGGCCACGGGCACGGTCGCCGACAACCTGCGCCTGCCGGCGCGGTTGTACGGGCTGGACGCGGGGCGGGTGGACGTGGCCGGTCTGCTGCGCAGCGTCGATCTGGCGCCGGAGCTGGCCGAACGCGAGGCCGCCACCCTGTCGGTGGGGCAACAGCAGCGGGTCGCCCTGGCGCGGCTACTGGCCATGGCGCCGGCGTGCCTGCTCCTCGACGAGCCCACGGCGGCGCTGGATCCGGTCTCCACCCAGGTGATCGTTCGCCTGTTACAGCGGCAGCGCGACGCGGGGGTGGCGATCCTCCTGGTCACCCACGAGCTGGCCGTGGCCCGCCGCCTCGCGGACCGGGTGGTGGTGCTGGTCGCCGGCCGGGTGGTGGAGGAGGGGGCGGTCGCGGGATTTTTCGCGGCGCCGCAGTCGCCGGCGGCCCGGGCCTTTCTCGCCGCCGAGAGGGCCGCGCCGTGAGCGCCCTGCAGTTGGTCGGCGCTTACGCCCTGATCCTGGTGGTGGCCGGGCTGTCGCGCTGGCGCCAGGTGGGGATCGAGCGGGACATCTTCTACTCCTCCCTGCGCGCGGCCGTGCAGCTCGTGGCCATGGGGTACGTGATCCAGTGGGTCTTCGACCTGCACGCCTTTTACTACCTGCTCCTGCTCCTCACGGCGATGCTGCTGGTCGCCGGCCGGATCTCGGCCAAGCGGGGCAAGGGGGTGGCCCACGCCTACTGGATTGCCACGGCGGCGATCGGCGTCGCCACGGCCGGTACCCTGGGGCTGCTCCTCGCCCTGGGGGTGGCCGAGCCGACCGGACGGTTCGTCATCCCCCTCGGCGGCATGATCCTCGGCAACGCGATGAACATCACCTCCCAGACCCTCAACCGCTTTCGCGCCGAGCTCCAGGCGCGGCGCAGCGAGGTGGAGACCCTGTTCTCCCTCGGCGCCAGCCGCCAGCAGGCGGCGCGGGAGCTGCTGCGGGAGACGGTGCGCGCGGCCATGATCGCGCCCCTGGACACCATGAAGGCGGTCGGCCTGATCCACATCCCCGGGGTGACCGCCGGGATGATCCTGGCCGGGACGCCGCCCATCGAGGCGGTGCGCTACCAGATCGTCATCATGTACATGATGACCTCGGCGGTGACGCTGTCGTCTTTGACCACGACGACGTTGTGCTACCTCCAGGCGTTCGCGCCGGACCATCGATTGCGATAGCTGTCAGCTAATAGCTGTTAGCGGTCAGTTCCCCCTCCCTCCGGGAGGGGGCAGGGGGGCGGGCGCGTGGAGTTCAGCGGTGGTGAGGAGGGGGCGATGTGGTCGATCCCCCCGCCCCCACCCCGGCCCTCCCCCGGAGGGGGGAGGGAGAAGCAAATAGCTAACCGCTAACTGCTAATAGCTCAGTCCGGATCCACGCCGTGGTTGACGCGCTCGCGGAGCTCTTTGCCGGGCTTGAAGAACGGGACGGTCTTCGGCGGCACCTTGACCGGCTCGCCGGTCTTCGGATTGCGCCCGTCGCGGGAGCGGCGCTGGCGCACCTTGAAGCTGCCGAACCCGCGCAACTCCACCTTTTCCCCTGCGCTCAATGCGTCGCGGATGGAATCGAAGATGCCATTTACGATCACCTCCGACTGCCGTCGGTTGAGCCCCTCCATCTCCTTCAGCACGATTTCCACCAGGTCGACTCGGGTCATTTTTTGGGAACCAGGAAATGTTTTTAAAACAATGGGTTAAAAAAATTAAGACCGGATTTCTCCTATTGTCAATAGCGGTACAAAAAACACAACCCCTGAAGAGACGGGGCGGGTAGAAGCTGGCGGAGGACGCTGCCGTCGAGCAGCTCCCGCAGCCGGCGGACCCGGCCCTCCTGGGGGCGCAACAACTCCGGGGATTCGCCGAGGCCGGTCAGTGCCCCCGCCAGGCGGATCGCATCCCGCAGGCCACCGAGCTCGTCCACGAGGCCGCGCTCCTTCGCCTGCTCACCGGAAAAGATCCGGCCGTCGGCGACCGCGCGCACCGTCTCCTCCGGCAGGTCGCGTCCCGCGACGATCGCGGCCACGAACTGGCCATGGACGTTGTTCAGGACCTCCTCGAGGAGCGCCCGCTCCTCGTCCGTCATCTCTCGCGTAGGGGAGCCGATGTCCTTGTAGATGCCACTCTTGATCGCCTCGGCGTGGACCCCGAGGTGGTCAAGCAGGTCGCGGAACTGGGTGAAGTGCATCACCACGCCGATCGAGCCGGTGAGGGTGCCGGGATTGGCGACGATCATGTCCGCGCCGCAGGCGATGTAGTAACCGCCGCTCGCCGCGACGTTCCCCATCGACACCACGACCGGCTTGCCATCTTGCTCCTGAAACCGACGCAACGCCGCGTGGATCTCCTGCGACGGGGCGACACCACCGCCGGGGCTGTCGACCCGCAGGATTAACCCGCGGACGTGCGGGTGGGCGGCGAGGAGCTCGATGTCGTCCACGAGCTCCTCGGAGTCGGTGATGACGCCGCTCACCGCGAGGTAGCCGAGGCGATCCCGCTGAATCGGCAACCCGCCCTCCTCGCCCTGGCGGATGAGATAGACCAGCAGGGCGATGAACCCGGCGAGGTAGAGGAGGCGGCGGAGGTTCTTCGCCCGCATGGGCTAACCCTTGTCCGGCCCGCAGCGTGGGCGACGTCCGTGTATCTGCATTTCCGAGAAGACCGCGATCCGCCCCCCGGCGCGACGGGTCATGCGCCGGGCTCACGCCGGCCGGATCGGAGGGGGTGTGGCGCCGATGGTCGTGCGCGGCAGGGCACCGCGCACGACCGAATCGCCGGCTCCGCCTACTCCCCCTCACCCCTCCTGCGTAGCTGCTCGGCGAGGGCCGCACCGAGATCGCTCTGGGGTAGCTCCTCCCGGGCCATGTACTTTTCCATCTGATCGCGTTCTTCCTTGGACTCCAGGGCGCGGATGGAGAGGCCGATCTTGCGCTCGTCGGGATCGAGCTTGATCACCTGGGCGCGCACCTGGTCGCCCACCTTGACCACGTCGGTGACCATCTTCACCTGCTGCGCGCTCAGCTCGGAGATGTGGATGAGGCATTCGACGTCGTTACCGAGATCGACGAAGGCACCGAAGTCCGTGGTCTTGGACACCGTGCCGTCGACGACGGCGCCAATGGAGAGACCGTCCGCCACCGACTTCCACGGATCCTCGGTGAGCTGCTTGATCCCCAGGGAGATGCGCTCCTTCTTCTTGTCGATGGCGAGGACCAGCGCATCGACCTCGTCGCTCTTGTTCATCACCTCGGAGGGGTGCTTGATCCGCTCGGTCCACGACAGGTCGGAGATGTGAACCAGGCCATCGATCCCGTCCTCGATGCCGATGAACACGCCGAAGTCGGTGATGTTGCGTACCTCGCCGCGGATCTGTGAGCCGACCGGGTAGCGCTCCTCGATGTGCTCCCACGGGTTGGTCTCCACCTGTTTCATGCCCAGCGAGATGCGCTTGTTGGCGACGTCGATGTTGAGGATCACCGCGTCCACTTCGTCACCCAGGTTGACCACCTTGGACGGGTGCTTGATGCGCTGGGTCCACGACATCTCGGACACATGGACCAGCCCCTCGATGCCCTCCTCGAGCTCGATGAAGGCGCCGTAGTCGGTGAGGCTGACCACCTTGCCGCTGACCCGGTCACCGACGTTGTATTTCTGCTCCACGGCGATCCACGGATCCGGGGTCTTCTGCTTGTAGCCCAGGGAGACCCGCTCGCGTTCGCGATCGAACTTGAGGACCACCACCTCGACCGGGTCGCCGATGCCGAACACCTGCGATGGATGACCGATCCGGCCCCACGAGATGTCGGTGATGTGCAGCAGGCCGTCCAAACCGCCGAGATCGACGAACGCGCCGTAGTCGGTGAGGTTCTTCACCACACCCTTGATGATCTGCCCTTCCTTAAGGGTGTCGAGGATGCGGTCCTTCAGCCCGGTACGCTCCTCCTCCAGGAGCTGCCGGCGCGACAGCACGATGTTGCCGCGCGCCTGATTCATCTTGATGACCTTCATCTCGAGGGTCTGGCCGATCACCTTGTCCAGGTTACGCACCGGCCGGATGTCGACCTGCGAGCCCGGCAGGAAGGCCTTGATGCCGCCGAGGTCCACGGACAGGCCACCCTTGATGCGGGCGATCACCTTGCCCTCCAGGGCATCGCCCTTCTCGAAGAAGTCTGCGATCTTATTCCAGATCTTGATCTTATCCGCCTTCTCCTTGGACAGGACCACCTGGCCGCTGTCATCCTCCACCTGCTCCAGGTAGAGGTCGACCACGTCGCCGACGTGGAGATCTTCCGCACCGGAACGGCGGAACTCGCGGGTCGAGATCACCCCCTCGGACTTGAAGCCGACATCGACGGTGACCTGGTCCTTGTCGAAGCCGATGATCGTCCCCTGGACGATCGCACCCTGCTCGGTGTTCTGGAAGGTCTGGGCGTAGAGCGCCTCCATCTCGTCTGGCGAGAGGGCGTCATCCGGGGTGTCCGGGAATTCGATGCGGGTTGGCCCCGTCGTCTCGGCAGCCTTGCTCCGCTTGGCGGCGACGGGTTCGGTCTGGGTGTCCTCTTGAATCATGGGTTTCCTTGGGCAGCGGTTGGACCTGGTCTGGATGGGGTCGCAGGAGTGAAACGAAAGATGAGAGTAAACGACGATTTTTAACACCCCCTCCCGGCCATGTCCACGGTGATGGGACGGGCCCGTAGCGTCCCCGTAGACCCTATGGAGTGACCGGCTCCGCTTCGTCAGGGTGGCGCTATTGAGGCAGCCACCTATGGGGGGTGGTCTTGCCACCGTTCATTCGCGGGTTGGCCCCGGGGGGTCCGAGCCGCACACGA
>Ga0326597_10001089_pt1 | contig 45122 bp, 38 predicted proteins | sample RVTome_12_FD_203789 | JGI IMG/M metagenome (GOLD analysis project Ga0326597, IMG submission 203789) | Soil microbial communities from uranium-contaminated site in the Upper Colorado River Basin, Wyoming, United States - RVT100D185 | ecosystem: Environmental > Terrestrial > Soil > Contaminated >...
GTCATACAGATCACAGAACTCGTCGAACTCCTCATGCCAACGGCTCTCGAGATACGGCCGATACTCCCGCATACGCGCAGACGCATGCCCATCACTGGACACAACAACGAACCTGTCAGAACCTGCACCACTAGCCACTCAAAGACTCCCGCTCAGAGGATGATGGGTACGTGCTCGCAAGCCCTGAGCATATCAATAATTTGCCAGCCGGCAACTATGTGGTAGGTCCAGCAGCATTGCGGCCGGCCTCCGGGTGGGCCCGGGAGCGGCTGGTCCCGACAGGTCACGACCCGGGCTTGGCCCATGCGGACACGAAGGGCTGCACCTGCCCCGTCATCGGATCGTAGACCCGCCTGGTCGTGACCCCGATGTCTGTTCCGTACGCATGGAGCGCGATCGTGGGCACGGAGCCTGAGCACGCCACCGCGTGCACGTCGTCGTCGTCGCTGCAGCACACCGTCACGGCGCCGGGATGGTGATAGCGGCGTCCGACGTGGCGCGGAGCCATCCCGGGTGCTTCGACGTCGTATCGATCCTCCAGTTCGCAACCGCTGACGATTCCGATGACACCCCAGGTCCCGTGGTCGTGGATCGGCGTGCGTTGTTTGACACCCCAGACCGCCACGGCGAGGCTGAAGATGCCGTCGTCGGCGACATGCGCGGGGTACATGACATAGCGGTCGAGGCCGGGGCGCGACATGTCCTCGGGGATCTGCAGGCCGTCGGCGAGGGCAGCTCGCATCAGCGCCTGGACGCTGTCCAAGGTGCGCGACTCACTGTCCGCGGACCGGCGCACCGCGTCCTCGATCCTGCGACCGAGAGCAAAGACGCTCATGGGGTCCTCGTGCGCGCTTGGGGTGTCGCTCGGAAGCCGTCTCATGCTTTCGCTTTCGATCTACTGGCGAAGTCCGCCATTCTTCTCTGAAGACCCGGCGCACTGGCCGTGCGGACCAGGCGAAGCAGTTCGTCCGCGTCGTCCACCGGACACTGCTCCATCCTCGTCAACTCCCGCCGATACTCGGGCGACGCGTCTGCACCCCTGCCGATGATGTCGGAAGCGGCTGCTTCGAGGACCGCTCTTCGTTCCGGTCCGTCGACGGCAGGATCGACGGGCTCGGTCAGGACACCGGCATGGACGGCCTCCGCCGCGTCCAACGTCCGACCGGCGGCGACGGCCGCCCATCCCGCATCGGTGAGGCGCGCACGCTGCTGCCCCTTGCCGAGCGCGACACCGAAGTCGCCGCCCGGAAACCGGAACCGGGCGTTCGGCGTGCCGACGCGGTGGTTGCACGCCAGGACCAGGTCGGCGCCGGCCCCAACCCCCCAGCCGTCCACGAGGCAGACCGTCGTCGCGGGCATCCTCCGCAGCCGTTGAAGAAGCAGTTCGATGCGTACGAACCTGGCAAGTAGTTCGTCGTCGGTTCGCTCCACGATTCCCGAGAGGTCGAACCCCGAACAGAACTGCGCTCGCCCCGAGAGGAGCACCACGGCGCGCACCTGCTCACGCTCGCCTTCGATGAGGGCGTCGGTCAGATCCTGGACCAACACCGGGGACAGGGCATTGGCTCTGGGGGCGCGAAGTTCCACCCACATGGTCGTCGAACGTCGGTGCACCTGGACCGTCGAGGGGACTGCCGCATCGGTCACGAGCCGTCGTCCCAGTTGGGCAGGCTCAGGATGCTGACGACGATCTCGACGATCGCGTCGACCGCGACGTCTTTGGGAGGTTGCCGACCGAAGAACGACGAAACATCGGCCAGGATCTCCCAGATGGTGTGGGCGGCGACCATTCGTCGGGCACGGATCGTGGGCACGGCGACGTGGGGAAGTGCCGCGGCGTAGAGCGCGTCGACCCGTTCGGCTTGGGGAAGGAAGGCATCCATCATGGCGGCCGACCATGCGCCGCCGGCCTTCTGCAACATGATCAGGAACTTCAGATAGCTGGTTTGCCCCTCGCCATAGACGAATTCGACGAAGGGCGAGATGGCCGCGTGTGCGACGTCACGCAGGGCCGGGTTGTCGTCATCGAGCTCGTCGAACAGCCGATGGCGATGCTCGCCCAGCAGGTTCATTCGCCGTGCCAAGGTCGCCTTGACCAGCGCCTCCTTGGAGCCAAAGTGGTAGTGAATGGCCGCGATGTTGCACCCTGCTGCGACATTGATGCTGCGCAGGGAAGCGGCCTCGACCCCGACGTCCCCGATCACGACCTCCGCGGCGTCCATCAACCGCTCCCGCGTGCCGAGTTGCTCGGCTCCCTTCAGCGCAGACTCACCCTTGGAGCTCACGGTTCATACCTTCGTCACACCTTCAGACAACAAGGATTTCTTCCGGCCACGCTCACGTGCCGGCCCGAAGCATTGAACCAGACAGGGACTCGGGCCGACCAACCTGGCCACGCCGTCTGCGCACGATCCGGGCGGGCCGTAGATCTCAACACGTCTCGGACTTCGCCGGCGGGGGGTCGCCCCGCCGGCTAGACTTGCTTGGCGAACGGCAAGATTGGGATGCGTCGGCCCACGGTTCGTGTACCGCGCCACCACGCACCACAACTGGAGGAGATCATGCAGGAAGTCCTTGCGTGCGAGGGGGCCTTCAGGTGACGACCGCAACCGCGCCGGACCGGCTGGACGCCATCCTCGACGTGGACAGCCACGAGATGGCGCCGCTGCAGTTCTGGGGTCCGATCTTCGGCGCCGCGGCCGGCGAGATCGCCGAGCAGGTCACCGAGGCGATGAAGATGCAGATGGGCAACGACTTCTACGCCCCGGACCGCACAGCCGACGACACCGACATCACCGACGAGACGGTCTGGACCGTCAAGGGCACGGCTGCTCCCGGGGCCTTCGACTTCGAGCGGCGACTGCGGGTCATGGACCGCATGGGCGTGGCCAAGCAGCTGGTCTTCGGCAGCTTCCCGATCTTCGCCAGCAAGATGAAGATGGGCAACGAGTTCGCGATACGGAACGTCTTCGGGTGTTCCGGACCGATCGAGGAAGTCATGGAACTCGGTCAGGCGGGCCTGGCCGAGTACAACGACTGGGCCTTGCGCACGACGACCAGGAGCTCTGACCGCACGCGCTGCGTCGCCTACATCGTCGACAACGGGACCGTCGATGACTTGCTCGAGCAGGCCGAGACCTTCGTCACCAACGGGATCCGTGCGATCAACATCCCGTACGGCGTCCCACCCGCTGGCCTGAGTCCGGCGCATCCAGCCATGGACGACTTCTGGGCCCTGCTGGAGCGGCACGACGTCCCCCTGGTGACCCATGTGGGCAACGAGGACGGGCTGTTGGCCTCCTCGGCCTGGAAGAAGGACGTGCCCGCCTTCGCGCTGGGCAAGACGCAGAGCATCGAACTGGGGCTGGAGCCGTACTCCTTCGCGAACTTGCACGCGGCGTCGGCGCACTTCCTCTCCGTCCTGATCCTCGGCGGAGTGCTCGAGCGCTTCCCCCGCCTCAGGGTCGGCATGATCGAGCAAGGTGCCTCGTGGCTCGGGCCCGCCGCCCAGAACCTCGACATGTGGGCACGCGACGTGTACTACAACCGTCTCCGGGGCCACATCTCGATGCTCCCGTCGGAGTACATCGACCGACAGGTTCGCGTGACGCCGTTCAACAACTTCGAGCCGATTGCGAGCGACTTCGAGCGCTATCCCCAGCTGGCCCATGCGTACTGCTACTCCAGCGACTATCCGCACGTCGAGGGTGGGGTCGACTCCAAGCGACGCCTGCATGCCCAATTGGCGCCGCTGGGCGACGACGCCGTCGACAAGTTCTTCGTCACCAACGCGCAGCTGCTGTTTCCCGACTAGGCCGCGAACGCTCGACGGTCGGTCCCTGACAACTCGACGACGCGGACGAGGACGGCATGACGACCACGACATTCTTCCACCTCGGCATACTCGTTCGGAGCCTGGACGAGGCCATCCCCCGGTTCGGGCAACTCCTGGGTACGAGCTTCGTCGCGCCCAAGCCCCTCGAGATCGCACACCTGGTCGACGTCGAACACTTCGGTGACGACCGGCCTCACCCGTGGAGCGGCCGCTGCACCTACTCACGCGAGGGGCCGCCCTACTACGAGTTGATCGAGGCCAAGGGTCGCGGCCTGTTCTCGCTGGACAACCGCGACGAGGGCCTTCACCACGTCGGGCTGCTCGTCGATGATCCCCACGGCCTGCAGGCGGACCTGGCCGACCAGGGCGTCCGCGCGCGTGCGCGGATCCTGCGCGGTCCGGACGGCCCGACGGGGGTCTGGTTCAGCCATGGCCCGTCCCTGCACGGCGTGCCGTTCGAGTTCATCGACGGCGATTCGCGGCCGCGGCTCGAGTCACGATGGTCCATCGGCCCCCTGTTGGTAACACCGGTGCGGTCCGCTCCGTCGCCGTGATGCACGCCGCTTGGGACGCGTGCCTCGCGTTATTGCTTGCGGGCCAGCAACCACTGCTCTACTGTGGTGTGACCCATGACGCGCGCGTTTGCGGAAATGGGTCTGGTGCGACGATCGAACCTGTACTACGCATGGGGTGAGGTATTGCCTCGCGTCAGCATGCACGACCGCCGGAATATCTGAGCAGTACGCAACAGCCCGCAAGTTGAGACAGCACAACAGGAGGTCACGTCGTGGGTCGAGTCGAAGGAAAGGTCGCCTTCATCTCCGGGATTGCACGCGGACAGGGCCGCAGCCACGCGGTTCGACTCGCCGAGGAGGGTGCCGACATCATCGGTGTGGACATCTGCGAGGATCTCGAGAACAACAACTACCCCCTCTCGCGTCCCGAGGATCTCGCGCAGACGGTGAAGGATGTCGAGGCATGCGGCCGCCGAATCGTCACCAGGATCGTCGACGTTCGGGATCGCCTCGCCACGAAAGCGGCAATCGACGAGGGCGTCGGAGAATTCGGCGGTCAACTCGACATCGTCGTGGCGAACGCGGCTATCTGCGCCATGGGACCGGCGCCGATCGCCACGTTCCTCGACACCGTCCAGGTGGACTTCACGGGCGTCCTCAACGTCGTCGACGGCGCCATGCCCCACCTGAAGTCAGGCGCGTCGATCATCGCCACAGGATCCGTCCTGGCACTGCGGGCCGGAGGCACCGACAGCTCCATCACTGGGCCTGGCGGAGCCGCGTACACCTGGGCCAAGCGAGCAGTCAGCACCCTGTTTCATGACCTGGCCAGGGAACTTGCCCCGATGGGGATTCGCGCCAATGTGATTCACCCGACAAGCGTCAACTCCGACATGCTGCACAATCAAGGCGTCTACAAGGTGTTCCGCACCGACCTGGAGAACCCCACCCTTGATGACGTGATGGATGGCTTCTACTCCAACCAACTCATGCCCGTGCCGTGGATTGAACCGGCTGACATCACCAATGCGGTCCTCTTCCTCGCCTCGGACGAGTCGCGATACGTGACGGGGATTCAGATGCCCGTAGACGCCGGCTCGCTGCTGCGCGAACAGTTCCGGGGATGACCGGCGGCGAGGCCCCGGCTATCCGGACTCGCGGTCCGAAGGTTCAGGCTTGGTTGGCGGCGCTCGAACCGCGACTTCTCATCCGCAACGAGTGGGTGCCCCCGGCGTCAGGGGACACATTCGATTCCATCGATCCCACGACGGAGGAACGGCTTGCCGTCATCGCGTCCGGCCAAGCCGACGATGTCGACGCGGCCGTGCGAGCAGCCCGCGGAGCATTCGAGGAAGGCCCATGGCCCACCTTCTCACCTTCGGACCGCGCCCGGTTGTTGCGCAGATTCGCCGACCTGATCGACGCCGAGCTCGACGACCTCGCCGAGCTGGAGACGCTCGACGGCGGGATCCTTCTGCCTGTTGCCAAGGGCCTCATCGCCGGCGCGGTGGACGCTCTCCATCACTTCGCCGGAGCAGCAGCTCTGGTCAGCGGGGAGACCGTCCCGTCCGACCCGACCTACTTCAACTACACACTCCGGGAGCCGCTGGGCGTCTGTGCCGCCATCATCCCGTGGAATGCACCCGTCGACACGGCGGTGAAGAAGCTCGCCCCCGCGCTGGCTGCGGGCAACACGTGCGTCCTCAAGCCGGCCGAACAGACCTCGGTCAGCGCCCTCCGACTCGGAGAGTTGGCGCTGGAGGCTGGGTTCCCCGCGGGGGTCCTCAACATCGTGACCGGATTCGGATCCACCGCCGGTGCGGCGCTCGTCGACCATCGCGACGTCGACAAGATCGGCTTCACCGGCTCGACGGCCGTGGGCAAGCGCATCCTCGCCGCGTCAGCAGCGACGTTGAAACGTGTCACCCTCGAACTCGGAGGCAAGTCTCCGAACATCGTGTTCCGCGACGCCGACCTGGCTCAAGCCGTCCCGGCCGCGATGCGTGGCTACTCGGCGCTCTCTGGTCAGGTCTGCTGCGCCGGCACCCGGATCTTCGTCCAGCAGGACATCAAGGACGAGTTCGTCGATGCGCTCGTCCATTGCAGCAATGAGATAACGGTCGGTGATCCGCTCGACGGAGCGACGACCATGGGGCCTGTGGTGTCCGAACAGCAGTTCCAGCGTGTACGGAGTTATATGGACATTGGTGTCGCGGAAGGAGCGGTCGCCAGGACTGGTGGCGCCGTTCTGGACCGGCCCGGTTACTTCCTGCAGCCGACGGTGTTCGACGACGTACGTGGTGACATGCGAATCGCACGTGAAGAGATCTTCGGTCCTGTTGTGTCGGTGATCCCGTTCTCCGACGAGCACGACGCCGTCCTGCAGGCGAACGACACCGACTACGGCTTGGCGGCCGCTGTGTGGACCTCCGACGTGTCTCGCGCCCACACGGTCGCGCGACGGGTCAAGGCAGGAACCGTCTGGATCAACAACATCATGAAGACGAGCGTCACGATGCCCTTCGGCGGTTACAAGCAGTCCGGCATCGGACGCGAAGGGGGCCCCCATTGGTACGAGCAGTACACCCAGGAGAAGGCCGTCTACCTCAAGTACTGACGTCGGCACCGGGTAGGTGACATGGACAGGAGTGCCGGCCGCAGATGACGACGACCTCGCGAATCGACGAACGTACGGTCCGAGATGTTCTCGGCCACCTCCCCACCGGCGTCGTGGCCCTGACGGGGGCGTCCCAGGCGGGCGATCCGGTTGGTCTGATCGTCGGGACGTTCGTGCGCGTCTCGCTCAACCCGCCGCTCGTCGCCTTCGTCGTGGACAGCAACTCCGTGGCGCTGGCGCGCCTGCAGAACTTCGGCGCGTTCTGCGCGAACATCCTCGCGGCACACCAGGAACCCCTCTGCCGCGCACTCGCCGTCCCCGGACGCGAAACGTTCGCGGGTGTCATGTGGCACCCGGCGGACTCGGGGTCACCGATCCTCGACGACGCCATCGCCTGGATCGACTGCGAGATCGACTCGGTCGCCCGTGCTGGCGATCGCACGATCGTGATCGGTCGTGTGACGGATCTGGGGGTGAGGTCCCCGACCATCCCTCTGATCCATTACCAGGGTGGGCTTGGCGGCTTCGCGCCGATGTCGTTGGCGGTGGAAGCCCGCGAGGATCTGTTTGCCACGCTCCAGGTGGTCGATCACGTGCGCGCGGGCATGGAGGAACTGGCCGTCGAGCTGGAGTCCGACTGTCTTGCGCACGTCGTGAGCGGTGGCGACATTCTGGTCCTGGCGGCTGCCTACACACCACGAGGCGGGAGCAAGTTCCCACGGCTGGGCTTTCGCATTCCTCTGGTCCCACCCTTTGCCGAACCCTTCATGGCCTGGGCCTCGGCCGACGAACTCGCGGCATGGGTCGAGCGACTCCGCCAGGACACGACGAGCGAACGCGACGTGGACCGCGTGCTCGCGAACGTTCGTGACATCCAGAAGGCTGGGTGGGCCTTCACGGTCCGGACCGACATCGAAGAGGACGACCGCGCGCTGCGGGACCTGTTGAGGTTCGGCCACACGCCGGCGATCGCGCGCGAACTCGCGACGCTGACGCGCAGCCGCGGCAAGCATGGAGATCCCGACGCGTTCGACGACTTGCCGCGAGGAGCGGTCCGGACCATCTGCGCGCCGATCCTCGACGCCAGCGGCCACCTGGAGATCATGCTCGCCCTGCACAACCTCCCGACGGATCTCGAGCCTGCAGCGGCCCGCCGCCACGTCCAGCGTCTCCGGGAGCTGACGACGGTCCCTTTGCGGGAGCACCCGCGACGCGGCACGGACGCAGGTGTGCCCGCCAGCGGCCGGCGCGGGGCGTGACCATCGGCGAGTTGTCGGACGACAACACAACCCGCTGCGTGCTAGCCTACGGGCGATTGTAATGACCGCTTGAAGGTTGGAAGTCCCATCCCGGGGCCCGAAAGCACCTCATCCCAGTTCGGGCGGACGATCAGGAGCCGGAAGATGAACCCCTACGACGACTTCGAGATCCTCGGCATGCTGTTCGCCGCCGACTACTCCGAGATCCGGCCGAAGCGGGGCGAGCCCATCGACCCGGAGTTCGCCGTGCGGATCGCACGTGCCCACGAGGAGGGCGGCTTCGACCGGGCGCTGCTGGGCTACGGCTCGATGACACCCGAGACCACCCAGTTCGCGGCCCATGTGGCAGCCAACACGGAGCGGCTCGGCCTGCTCATCGCGCACCGCCCTGGCGTGGTCCATCCCACCTTGGCCTCGCGATTGTTCGCGACCCTCGACCACTTCAGCAAGGGTCGTGTCGCACTCAACATCGTCTCGGGAGGCAACCAGGTCGAACTGCAGCGCGAGGGCGATTACCTCGAGCACGACGCTCGCTATGCACGGACCGACGAATACCTTCAGATCCTCCGCGCCTGCTGGGACACCCCTGGCCCGCACTCGTTCGACGGCTCGTACTACCGCTTCGAAGGGTTCACGCCGGTGGCACGGCCCTACCAGGACCGGCACCTGGAGTTGTTCTTCGGCGGAAGCTCGCCGGCGGCGTACTCCGTCGGTGCGAAGCACGCGGACACCTACATGCTGTGGGGCGAACCCCTGAAGCAGACCGGCGACCAGATCTCCGCGGTCACCGAGCAGACCGAACACGTCGGCCGCGACCGACGTCCGCGCATGTCGGTGTCGTTCCGGCCCATCGTCGCCAAGACCGACGACGAGGCGTGGGAGCGTGCACACCGCATCCTGGACATCATGGTCGCCGATCGTGCCACGACCGTGGGCGCCAGCCAGCTCGTCGCCGCCGACACCAAGCTCGAGAACATCGGCTCACAGCGGCTGCTCGAAGTGGCGGCTGAAGGCGAGGTCCACGACCGCTGCCTGTGGACACCGTCCAATCCCGCCATCTCGTATTCCGGCAACCACACGGCGCTGGTCGGATCCTACGAGACGGTGGCTGCGGCGATTCTCGACTACGCCGAGATCGGCGTGAACGGCGTGCTGATCCGTGGCTACGAGCCCTTGGAAGACGCGATCGACTACGGCGAGAACCTGCTGCCGCTGATTCGTGAGGAGCTTGCCCATCGCAAGGCCACGCGGAGCACACCGGTCAGTTGATGGCTGCTCGCCGCCCGGCCCCGGCGATGAGTTCCGCTGCGCGTTCGCCGATCATGATGGTCGGGATCTGGGGGTTGGTCCGCGTGATCCGCGGCATGATCGAGGCGTCGGCGACGTACAAGCCGTCCACGCCCATCACCGCGCAGCCTGGGTCAACCACTGCCCCGGGGTCGTCCGCGGCACCCATGCGCGCGGTGGAGGTGTGGTGCCAGGCGAGGTTGACTCGCTCGGCCAAGAACTCCTCGAGCAGCCGGTCATCGGACAGCAGGTGGGCCAGCGTCGGCCCTTGACGCACGACCTTTTCGAGCAGCAGCTTGCGCAGCATGGGCGAGGCGTCCATCACCATCGCCCCTGCCCAGGTCACGAACTGGTTGGAGCGCTTCGGTATCGCGAGTCGCTCGACCCGCTTGGACAGGTAGGTGGGGAACGGCTCGCCCACGAACTTCGGATGCAGGTGGTCCAGCATCAGCCGAGCCGCGAACTTGAAGCCCTCACGCAGCCGCGCCAGGTCCCGTGGGTCGGCCAGGCAGTTGTTGTCGATGACCGGGTTCGCCATCGGGTCGGCGCTGCTCAGCCGCACGCTTCCGGTCGAGTAGGGAATCCCGACCGATGGCGAGATGGTGAAGATCCGTCGTCCGACCGCATGCCACATCGAACGTGCCGAGGTGGACAGGACCATGTCCGCGGACGGGCAACCAGGCACACCCGACGAGTAGCGGACGTAGGTGAACACGCGACGCTGCGGGCGGACCGTGCGGGCCTCGGGTTCGGTGTACGCCGAGACCGATGTCATCGGATGGTTGTGGAGGTTGCCGCCGACTCCCGGTCGGTCCTCGACGACCTCGATGCCGAAGGACCGCAGATGCTCACCCGGGCCCACCCCCGAGTGCATGAGCAGACAGGGGGTGTTGATCGCCCCGGCGCTGAGAACGACCTGATGGGCGGGCAGGAAGATCGGCGAGCCGTCCTTGAGCGCCTCGACGCCAACGACCTGCTTGTTCTCGATGCGCACCCGGGTCGCGCGGATGTCCGTCACGACCCGGAGATTGTGGCGGCGGCGCACCTCCGCGCCCAGATAGGCGCGAACCATCGAGCAGCGGATTGTGCCGTCGTTGTTCATTGGCACCGGGCCGTGACCCGCGGCGAACTCACCGTTCAGATCCTCGAGGTACGGGTGCCCCAGTTGCAGCAGGGCGTCGGTCAATGCGAGCGAGGTCGAGTCCCACTGCTCCTGCGGTGTCCGCCGAATGCTGACGGGTCCCGCCTGCCCGTGGAGCGGGCCCCCGAAGTCGAGATCGTGCTCGAGCGCCTTGAAGTACGGCAGGACGTCATCCCAGCCCCACCCCGTCGCGCCGAGCCGTACCCACTCCTCGAAGTCGGCCGGTGCCCCGCGCAGGGCGATCTGCCCGTTGATGGCCGAACCGCCCCCGAGGAGCATCGGCTGCTTGTAGGACACGCGGGGCGGTTGGCCCCGCGGCCAGAGCGTCGAGCTCGCCGTCGTGGCTTCGAGTCCGGGCCAGTAGTACTTCGGCTGCATCACCGGCTTGCCGCCGTACAGTTCCGTCAACTCGTTGGGGCCCTCCAGGTCGTACTCCGGACCCGCCTCCAGCAGCACCACCCTTCGAGAGGGGTCCTCCGAGAGTCGCGACGCCACCACGCAGCCAGCGGACCCGCCCCCGACCACGACGACGTCGGCGGGGCCGTCGAAGGGGGCCAGGGTCGCTGATGGCGACGACATTGCTGTCCTTGGTCAGCGTGCGAGCATTGCCGGCGCAGGCCGAGCGCTACCCGCCCGGCGCGGCCGTCGCCAGCGGCTTGTTGACGTCGCCACGGGGGAACAGGTTGGTGTCGGGCGGCGTGAGCACCTCCGCAAGGGTCGGAGCGACCCGGTCCGCGACGGCCTGGAGCTTCTCACGGTCCAAGGCCCACAGCTTGACGTGATTCTCGCCGAGCAGCAGGCGGGCCTCCTCGGGCGGCACGTGCGCGGCACCCAGCGTCGCGCGCAGGTACTCACGCGTCCCGCCGGAGGCGAAGGTTCCCTCGTGGTGTGGATAGTCCATTCCGAGGAGCATTTTGGCCAAGCCGATCTCGTGGCGCGCCTCGATCTCCTCACGGGAGAAGATCGACGATCCCAGGTAGCAGTGCTCGGCGAAGTACTCCGATGGACGACGACGTACCACTTCGTGCGTGTCGCGGCGCAGGTAGCTGCCCTCGTACGAGTAGTCCCAGCCACGAAGTGCGCCGACCACCCAGCCCGAGCCCTGCTCGGTCAGGCACAACCTCAACCTGGGATGACGCTCGAAGACCCCGCCCCAGATCATGTGGCTCAGGATCTCCTGGCAGCGGAACAGGATCACCCCACTGTGGATCGGCATGTGGACCGCCGGGTGAGGCACACCCTGGTAGCCCTTGTGGGGCACGGTCGCCGATATCGCGACGTGGGTGTTGGCCACCATCTCGAGATCTTCGAGCGTGCTCCAGATCGGATCGAACTTCGCGTGGAAGACGGGCGACTCCTCGTCGAAGGTCGGCAGCACCACGCCTCGGAATCCCGCCGACTTCGCCCACGTGATCTCGGCGATCGCCGCGTCGACGTCATCCCAGAGCGTGAGTGCCATGGGCGCGAAGCGCTCGGGTGCGACGGAGCAGAAGTCCGCGACCCAACGGTTGTGTGCCTTGTTCCCCACATCGATTTGCTCACGGGTCCGCGGTGGGTAGTCCGCCAGCGCCCGCTTGCCCTTGTTACGAGTGCCCTGCGAGCCGATCAACTCGAAGGGAAGTCCGAAGTCGGGGAAGAGGACCTCCGCCACGATCCCTTCGTCCTCCATGATCTGAAGGCGCCGGTGGGGGTCGTGGTTGCCGTCGTCGCGACCGGGTTGGTGCATGGTCTCCAGCCACTCATCGACGACGTCGGGGTCCACGCGGCCGAGCAGGTTCTCGGCATCGAAGCTTCGATAGCCGTGGTCCGCGTAGACCTTGCAGAAGTCGTCGAAGGCCTCCCGGTACTCCGCGGGCAGGTACGGCCGGTAGTCCGGCATCTTCGCCATCGCATGACCGTCGGACGAGACGATCAAGGCCCGTTCACCGCCGTTTCCGCCGCCTCGCATGAAGCACTCCTCGTCGTGCTGCTCGCTCCTGCCGACCGCGTCACCCGGCAGTAACATGTTTTTCACCAAACAATCCAACTATAGTGCGTGGACCGGCCATGCGCCAGCGCCGTCCGCAGCGGAGGTCGACCGGGATGACCGACAACGCACCGCGACCGCTGCACCTGGTGGCCTTCACCATGAACAGCCCGGGCCACGTCATCCATGGGGTCTGGCGGCGACCCACGGCGCGCCAGGCAGAGTTCAACGACCTGGACCACTGGGTGCGGTTGGCGAAGCTGCTGGAGCGCGGACAGTTCGACGCCATCTTCTTCGGTGACATCGTGGGCAGGAATCCGCCCTATCGCGGTGATCATCGCAAGATCGTCGAAGGAGGGATCCAGTTTCCTGCCAACGACCCGTCAGTGCTGGCCAGCGCGCTGGCGTACGGGACCGAGCACCTCGGCATCGCGTTCACCTCGTCGATCGTGCAGGAGCATCCCTTCAACTTCGCGCGGCGCATGTCAACGCTCGACCACGCCACGAAGGGACGTATCGCGTGGAACATCGTGACGACTCCCTTGGTCAACGCGTTCCGCAACTTCGGCTTCGAGGGGCTCGTGAGCCACGCCGAACGCTACGAGTGGGCCGACGAGTACGTCGACGTCGTCTACAAGCTGTGGGAGGGTTCGTGGGACGACGATGCCCTGGTGCAGGACCGCGCTGCTGGTATTCACGCGACCTACGAGAAGGTCCACCGCATCGACCACGACGGCCCCCGGTACCGGGTGGAGGGTCCCCACCTGGTCAGTCCGTCCCCACAGCGGACACCGCTGCTCTTCCAAGCCGGCGCGTCCGAGGCGGGCCGCAACTTTGCTGCCAAGAACGCCGAGTGCGTCTTCATCGGGGCCCCGACGATCGACATCGCCGCTCGCCAGACGGCGGACGTACGCGCGCGTGCGGCTTCCTTCGGGAGGAGCCCCGACGACCTCAAGTTCTTCCAGTGGTTCCACGTCGTCGTCGGGTCGACGGAGGCGGAGGCGCAGCGGAAGTCGGACGAACTCGACGAATGGATCGACTACGACGGCAACTTCAGCATGTGGGCAGGTGCCGCCGGGATCGAGATCGGCAGCGTGGACGACCTCGACAGGCCAGTCGACACGATCAAGACCGAAGCGGTGCAGTCGGTGCTCGCGACCATCCAGGATGCGATACCCGATCGAGTCGCCACGTTGCGCGACGTCGCCGAACTGACCACGAAGTTCAAGCGGATGGTCGGCACGCCGGAGCAGATCGCCGACAAGTTCGCAGCATGGCAGGCGGCCGGCGTCGACGGGTTCAATCTCCTGGACGCGGAGCTGCCGGCTAGCTACGAGGACTTCATCGACCACGTCGTCCCGGTGCTTCAGGACCGCGGCCTCGCGCAACGCGAGTACCGCCCGGGCTCGCTGCGGCACAAGCTTTTCGGCGCCGGAGACCGGCTGCCCGGCACCCACCCCGCAGCCCGATACCGGGGTGCCTTCGTGTCCACCGGCGCCTAGGAATGGGCGCCGGTGGATACGGCAGCGCCGAAGCGCCGCTCACCTTCGCGGCGTTGCAGGCGCGTTACAGTCCGGTCTTCGATAGCATCGCGACCGGTGCGCTGGAGCGTGAGCGAGGTCGTATCCAGCCGTTCGAGCAGATCGCCTGGCTGCGCGAGACGGGATTCACCGCGGTCTTGGTCCCGCCCCGCTTCGGTGGTCAAGGAGCTGACCTGCACCAGCTCTTCCGCCTTCTGATCGACCTGGCCGAGGCGGACTCCAACCTGCCGCAAGTGTTGCGCTCACACTTCAGCTTCGTCGAGCAGTTTCAGACGATGTTCCCGCCCTCGGTCGCCCAGCCCCTCCTCCAACGGGCTGCCGCCGGAACGATCTTCGGGAACGCCAGTCATGAGCGCAGCGCGGCCGTCGTCGGGCAGTACGCGACCACTGGTGTCCGGTCTGACGATGGCGAATGGACGCTCACCGGTACGAAGTACTACAGCACCGGAAGCCTCTTCTCGGACGAGATCCTCGTGCCGGCCCGCGTGGGAGACGGGGTGCGGGTGTTCGTGGTCCCTGCGCGCGCGAACGGGGTCACATTGCTCGATGACTGGGATGGGTTCGGTCAGCGCCTGACCGGCAGCGGGACGACGGTCTTCGACAGCGTGCGACTACCGGATGAGGCGGTGCTGAAGGTCGACGCTCCTTCGCATACCCACCTGACCGCCTTCGCCCAGCTCGTCCTCCTGGCGGTGCTCGTGGGGATCGCCCGTGCAGCGGTTCGCGACGCGGCCGCGTTCGTGCGCACCCGCACCCGCACCTTCAGCCACGCTGCTGCCGGGACGCCGGCCGCCGACCCGCTCGTGCAAGAGGTCATCGGGCGGGCGAGCGCCCTTGCCTACGCCGCCGAGGCAACCTGCCTCGCCGCCGTGGGGCAACTGCAGCTGGCACACGAGGCGATCGTTGGCGGGGCGGGCGGCGCCGACGACTTGATCGAGCAGGCGGAGTTCGCAGCCGTCCGAGCGCAACTGCCGGTCATCCGCCTGGTCCTCGAGACGACGACCCTTATCTTCGAGGTCGGCGGGGCATCGGCGACGAGCGTCGAGCGGCAATGGGACCGTCACTGGCGCAACGCGCGCACTGTCGCCTCCCACAACCCGGCGATCTACCAGGCACGCCTCATCGGCGACCATGTCGTCAACGGCGCTGCCCTCCAATACGGCTGGGCAACGGGTGAGACGTCGACGGGCGCGTGAGCTCCGCCCGCGGAGCGCCCCGAGAAAATACTTTCTTGTTGGCGCACAAGTGATAATGTGACCCACCCCGCCTCCCCCGAAAAAGGATGCGCACCGATGACCGAGATCCTGGCGGCCGTGGCGGTCGCTCCGCATGCCCCCTTGGAGCTGCGCACGCTTCAGCTGGCGGACCCCCACCCCAACGAAGTGCTCGTGGAGGTCAAGTCGGCGGGCATCTGCCACTCGGACTTGGCCGGCCGCGACCAGCACATGCCGGTGACGTTGCCGTGCGTGCTGGGGCACGAGGGCGCGGGCATCGTCACCGCGACGGGCAGCGACGTCACCAAGGTCAAGGTGGGCGACCGGGTGGTGATGAGCCAGTCCTTCTGCGGTACCTGCGAGACGTGTCGGGCTGGCAGGGTCACCACGTGCCCGAACATGGGGACACTTTCGCTGAAGGGCCGTCGGGCCGATGGGACCGCAACCCTGACGGACGAGTCTGGCACCTTCATCTCGGGTGGCTACATGGGACAGTCGTCCATGGCCTCGCATGCCCTGGTGCGTGAGCCGAACGTGTTCCGTCTCGCGGACGACGTCCCCTGGGAGGTCGCATCGCCGATGGCCTGCGGGGTCCAGACCGGCGCGGGATCCATCCTCCACGCGCTGCAGCCGGACCCGTCGGACTCGATCGTCGTGTTCGGGTCCGGGACCGTCGGCCTGAGTGCCGTGATGGCCGCCAAGTACACGGGCTGCGAGACGATCGTCGCCGTGGACCCGCTGTCGGGTCGGCGGGACATCGCCAAGGAGTTGGGTGCGACACACACGGTCGATCCCGGCGCCGACGACGCGGTCGAGATGATCCGGGACATCACGGGCGGCGGAGCGGACTTCTCCATCGAAGCGAGCGGGTCCACCGCTGCCGGCCCGCCGGCGCTCGACTGCCTCGGCGTTCGAGGCACCTGCCTGCTTCTGGGCGTCGTGCCCTTCGGCACCAAGATCGAGATCGACTGGATCAGCCTGGTCAGCGGCCGCCACGTCTTCGGTTCACCCTTTGGCGGGGGGTCGCCGTCGGAGACGATCGACCGCCTGCTCGAGATCAGGGCGGCCGGTGGCCTGCCGGTCGAGAAGATCGTGCGGACCTATCCGTTCGCAGAGGCCCAGCAGGCCGTCGCGGACATGGAGGCCGGTGTCACGATCAAGCCAGTGCTGCTCTTCGACTGAGTTCCGGAAAGGCCAACGGATGAGCACTTCCCACGACAGCCTCTTTTACGGAGGCGGATGGCATCAGCCCTCCGCGGGTGCCGGCGTCATCGACGTCGTCTCACCGACCACCGAGGAGGTGATCGGGTCCGTTCCGCACCCGACGGAGCAGGACGTCGACGCGGCGGTGGCGGCAGCTCGCCAGGCGTTCGACGACCCGGAGGGCTGGGCGCAGTGGTCCGTCGAGCGACGCGCTGAGGTGATGGAACAGCTCGCCGACATCCTGCAGTCCCGTATCGAGGACTTCGCCCAGTTGGTCAGCGCTCAGAACGGCATGCCGATCACGCTGAGCAGGCTTGCCGAGGGGTGGACCGGCCCGGTGCTTCTGCGCTACTACGCATCCATGATCCGCGAGCGCGGCATCGAGCACGTGCGGACGACGGACTCGGGCGCGTCCTTGGTGCGGGCTGAGCCGCTCGGCGTGGTCGCGGCGATCGTGCCGTGGAACTTCCCCATGGGCACCGCATTCATGAAGCTGGCGCCCGCGCTGGCTGCAGGTTGCAGCGTGGTCCTGAAGCCGGCCACCGAGACCGTGCTGGATGCGTATCTGCTGGCGCAGTGCATCCTGGAGTCGGACCTTCCCGCTGGTGTCGTCAACATCCTTCCTGCCGGCCGCGAGATCGGCGCCTACCTGGTCGGCCATCTGGGCATCGACAAGGTCGCCTTCACGGGGTCGACCCGCGGGGGGCGCGAGATCGCGAAGCGATGTGGGGAACTGCTGCGTCCCGTCTCGCTCGAACTCGGCGGGAAGTCAGCCGCGGTGGTGTTGGACGACGCGGACCTCGTCTCGCTGAAGGACGAGTTCCTGTACGCCACGATGGCCAACAACGGCCAGACCTGCTGGCTCAACACCAGGATACTTCTGCCCAGGCAGCGGTTTGCCGAGTTGACGGACACGATCACCGACATCGTGGCTGCCCAGACGGTGGGCGACCCCCTGGACGACTCCACCGAGATCGGGCCGATGACGTCGTCGACGCACCGCGATCGGGTCGAGGGCTACATCAAGGCTGGGTTGGAGGCCGGCGGCCGTGTGACGACGGGTGGTGGGCGCCCCAAGGATCACGCGTCCGGCTGGTTCGTCGAACCGACGATCTTCGTCGATGTGGACAACAGTTCGATCGTTGCCCAAGAGGAGATCTTCGGCCCGGTCCTCTGCCTGATTCCCTATGACGGGGTCGATGACGCCGTCGGGATCGCCAACGACTCCAAGTACGGCCTTGGAGGGACCGTCTGGACCGCCGATGAGGAGCACGGCGTGGATGTCGCGCGACGGATCCGCACGGGCATCGTGGGCATCAACAGCTTCCGCGGGACCGTGGCGGCGCCGTTCGGCGGCGTCAAGGAGAGCGGCATCGGGCGCGAGATGGGTCCCGAAGGCCTAGCGAACTACCAGTCGCTCAAGTCCGTGCATCCGAACCCGAACGGCACCTGGCAACCCAGCTGAGACAGCGACGTTCAGGCGTCGAGCCCCTGTTGCGCATCCACGACCTGTCGGCCTCCGGCGAGGGCGGGGATCACCTGCTCGGCGAACAGTCGCAGGCTCTGCTCGGCGGCATCGCGAGTCATCCCCCCGAAGAACGCATGGGCGAGGATGGTGCTCGGGCGGAGCCGGCTCACGGCAGGGGCCAGCTTGTCGACGACTTGCTCAGGGGTCCCCCACGCCGTCCGCGCGATGAACTCGGTCAGTTCGATGGCCGAGCCGGCTGCGCTCGCGTGCGACCCAGCCCGCGCATGATGCCGGTCGTTCTCGCGACTGAAGGCAGCGAGATACTCGTGTGCTGACGTGCGGGCGTGATCGGAGTCTTCGTGCACGTAGACGAACTGGTTGAGGATCGGTGGCGGTGGTGGCGTGTCCGGCCGGACCTTCGCCCACGCCGCGGCGTGGCGGGAGAGCTCGGCGGCATTCTCCTCGAGGGACTTGCGTGGAGTCAGGAGCAAGCCAGACCCCAAACGAGCCATCAGTTCCGTCGACGCAACCGACGGCGCCCCGTAAAGGCGGCCACGCAAGGACCTCAACGGGGCCGGTCGAACGTCACGCGCCGGAAGGTCGTAGTACGTGCGCGGCCGCTGTTCGATCCTGCCTGTTTCGAGGGCGGCGAGGACGATCTCGGCGATTTCGTCGAAGCGTTCGGACGCCTCGTTCATCGGTATCCGCAGGCCCTCGTACTCGGCCGCGCTGAAGCCCCGACCGATCCCGAGGGTGAACCTGCCGTCGGCGAGGTGGTCGAGCACGACCACTTCCTCGATGATTCGGAGCGGATCGTGCCAGGGAAGCACGAGCACCATCGTGCCGACGTCGATGCCCGGCGCCCGCCCGCAGACCCAGGACAAGAACTGCAGGGGGCTCGGGCTCATCTCGAAGTCGGTGAAGTGATGTTCCGTGGCCCACACGGAGTCGAACCCGCTGTCGATGGCGACGGTGGTCAGCTCCAACTCGTCGTGCCACACATCGCGGTCCGGGCGTGCCCCCGAGCAGTTCTGAAAGATCGGCGCATACCCGAACCGCAGTCCATCCCGCTGATGTTGCGCCAACCCTGCCCCGCATCTCGAGGGCGTTCAATAACGCTTGACAAATTCCGAGATCCAGCGTAACACTCCCTAGGAAACTTGCTTGACAGCAAGGCAATAATGGGTCGGGTCGATCGCGTCGCGTTCTCGCGCGTGACCCCATCCCCCGGGAGGCGATCATGACCGAAGCCCTCGAGTCGAAGCAGTACGCCAGCGATTATCCGCTGACCAAGCCCGAGGTCGCCAAAGATCCCGGTGACTACTTCGCGACCCTGCGCGAGTGTCCAGTCACGCACAGCGACGCGTTCGACGGCTTCTGGACCCTGGCTCGGTACGACGACGTCCACGACGCTGCGCTCACACCGGAGATCTTCAGCAGCTCGCAGGGCATTACCATCCCCGTGATCCCCCAACCGCCGGTGGTCTGCATCGGTCAGGACGATCCGGAGCACAAGAAGTACCGCAAGCCGATGCAGGGCTGGTTCTCGGTCAAGCGGATGCAGGCGATCGAGGACAAGGTCCGGGGCATCGTGACCGGCTGCATCGACGAGATCATCGACGACGGCAAGGCCGACCTCGGCAAGACCCTGGCCGCCCCGATCCCGCCCATGGTCATCGCTCTCATCCTCGGACTCCCCGAAAGCGAATGGCAGCGCATCGGCCAGCAGCAGACCGATCTCCTGGAGGCTGCCCAGGCCGGCGACGCGGAAGCCGCCGGACCCTTGTACCAAGCCATCGCGGACGACCTGGCCCGCCACCTTGCGCTTCGGCGGGAGCACCCAGAAGACGACATGCTGTCCGACATCGTCGCGCTGACCATCGACGGCAAGCCGCTCACCGACGAGGTCGCGGTCTCGCTCGCTTTCTTGATCCTGGGCGCCGGCCACGAAACCACCGTCGGCGGCATCGGCGGGCTGCTCTACCAGGTCCTCAAGGACCCCGACGTGCGCGACCGCCTCATCGCCGACCCCTCCCTGATCGACAACGCCGTCGAAGAAGCGCTCCGCCTCGAGGCGCCCCTGCTCGGCCTTGGCCGCTATCTGCTCGACGACACCACGGTCGACGACGTCGCCATGTCCCAGGGCGACTGGGTGATGCTGATGTGGGGCGCAGCCAACCGCGACCCGGCAGTGTTCGAGAACCCCGAACAGTTCCGCCTCGACCGGGACAACTACCAGAAACACATGGCCTTCGGCGCCGGCGTCCACCGCTGTGTCGGCGCGCCCCTGGCACGCATGGAGATGCGCATCACCCTCGAAGAGGTCCTGCGACGCATGCCCGACGCCCGCCTGGACAACGCCGACGACGTCACCGTCGCCTGGACCGTCGGCCGCGAGTTCACCAACCTCAACGCCACCTGGTGACGGCAACCGCACACGCTCCCGCGCCTTCCGATCGCATGACCGCAGCGGAATGGGCGGTCCGCTGTGACCTGGCCGCGTGCTACCGGCTCGTGGCCATGTATGGCTGGGACGACCTGATCGCCAACCACATGACGGCAAAGGTCCCCGGCGAGCCGGACGCCTTTCTGATCAACCCGTTCGGCCTGCTGTTCGAGGAGGTGACGGCGTCCAATCTGGTAAAGATCGGGCCCGAGGGCAACCCGCTGGAACCCACCGGGCACGAAGTGAACCGCACGGGGTTCATCATCCACAGCGCGATCCATCAGGCACGGGACGACGCCCACTGCGTCATCCACCTCCACTCGCGCGCGGGCGTCGCCGTCTCGATGACCGAGACGGGCCTGCTGCCGCTGAACCAGACAGCCATGGCCATCCACCGGGACATTGCCTACCACGAGTACGAGGGCGTGGCCCTCAGTCTCGAGGAACGCGAGCGCATCGCCACGGACCTGGGCGACAAGCATCTGATGCTGCTGCGTAATCATGGGATTCTGGCGCTCGGGCGCACGGTTGGGGAGGCGTTCGTCCGCACCTACCAGCTGGAGTGGGCGTGCCAGGTGCAGGTCGACGCACTGGCAACTGCGCAGCCTCTGCACCACGCGGACCCCGCCGTCGTGGACTCGGTGGTTGCAGCGACCGAGAACGACGGGTGGGCCCGCTACGCGGAGTTGGCGTGGGCCGCGCTGCGCCGCAAGGTCCAGCGCGAGCAACCGGACCACGCGACCTGAACTGAACCCCTCGATCCACACCGGGAGAACACCATGACCGAAGCCCAAGACTCGAAGAAGTACGCCAGCGATTATCCGCTCACCAAGCCGGAGGTCGCCAAGGATCCCGGTGACTACTTCGAGACCCTGCGGACGTGTCCGGTCGCACACGACGACGCCTTCGACGGCTTCTGGACCCTCGCACGGTACGACGACGTCCACGACGCGGCGCTCACCCCAGAGGTGTTCAGCAGCTCGCGGGGCATCACGATACCCGTCCTCCCGCAACCGCCGGTGGTCTGCATCGAGATGGACGACCCGGAGCACAAGAAGTACCGCAAGCCGATGCAGGGCTGGTTCTCGGTCAAGCGGATGCAGGCGATCGAGGACACGGTCCGCGGCATCGTCACCGGCTGCATCGACGAGATCATCGACGATGGCAAGGCCGACCTCGGACTGGCCCTGGCCTCACCGATCCCGCCCATGGTCATCGCCGTCATCCTGGGGCTGCCTGAAAGCGAATGGCAGCGCTTCGCCGAGGGAGAGACCAATCGCCTGCAGGCTGCCCAGGACGGCGACGCGGAGGCCTCCGGACGTTACGCCCAGGAAATCGCAGAAGCTCTGGCGCACCATCTGGCGCTTCGGCGGGAGCACCCACAAGACGACATGCTGTCCGACATCGTCGCGCTGACCATCGACGGCGAGCCGCTCAGCGAGGACGTCGCGGTCTCGCTCGCCTTCTTGATCCTGGGCGCCGGCCACGAAACCACCGTCGGCGGCATCGGCGGGCTGCTCTACCAGGTCCTCAAGGACCCCGAGGTGCGCGACCGCCTCATCGCCGACCCCTCCCTGATCGACAACGCCGTCGAAGAAGCACTCCGCCTCGAGGCGCCCCTGTTCGGCCTTGGCCGCTATCTGCTCGACGACACCACGGTCGACGACGTCGCCATGTCCCAGGGCGACCGGGTGATGCTGATGTGGGGCGCGGCCAACCGCGACCCGGCCGTGTTCGACTCGCCCGAACAGTTCCGCCTCGACCGCGACAACTACCAGAAACACATGGCCTTCGGCGCCGGCGTCCACCGCTGTGTCGGCGCGCCCCTGGCACGCATGGAGATGCGCATCACCCTCGAAGAGGTCCTGCGACGCATGCCCACCGCCCGCCTGGACAACGCCGACGACGTCACCGTCACCTGGACCGTCGGCCGCGAGTTCAGCAACCTCAACGCCACCTGGTGAAGCCCCGAACTGCGTGAGCGGGTGTGATGCGTGGCGCATCGACCCGCCACCTCGAACAGGAGCATGCTTGACAAGTTCCCGGACGCGACGTAACACTCCTGTTCAAACTTGCTTGACGACTGGCAAGACGTGGCGAGACCTCGATGCCACCGGGAGGCGATCATGACCGAAGCCCGTGGGTCCACGGAGCGCTCCAGCGACTTCCCGGTCGCCCCGCAGTACTCCAGTGACTTTCCGCTGACCCGGCCGGAGGTCGCCAAGGATCCCGGTGACTACTTCGCGACCCTGCGCATGGAGTGTCCGGTCGCGCACAGCGACGCGTTCGACGGCTTCTGGATCCTGTCACGGTACGACGACGTCCACGACGCGGCGCTAACCCCGGAGGTGTTCAGCAACTCGCAGGGCATCACGATCCCGGCCATCCCGAAACCGCCGTCGGTCTGCATCGGTCAGGACGACCCGGAGCACAAGAAGTATCGCAAGCCGATGCAAGGCTGGTTCTCGGCCAAGCGGATGGAAGCGATCGAGGACAAGGTCCGAGGCATCGTCACCGGCTGCATCGACGAGATCATCGACGATGGCAAGGCCGACCTCGGCCAGACCCTGGCCTCACCGATCCCGCCCATGGTCATCGCCGTCATCCTGGGACTCCCAAAAAGCGAGTGGGAGAGCTTCCGCGAGCGGCAAACCAATCTTCTGCAGGCCGTCCAGAACGGCGACGCGGAAGCCGCTGGCTTCTGGTACCAAGCCATCACGGGCAACCTGGCCCACCATCTGGCGCTGCGGCGCGAGCACCCCAAGGACGGCATGCTGTCCGACATCGTCGCGCTGACCATCGACGGCAAGCCGATCAGCGACGACGTCGCGGTCTCGCTCGCAAACTTGATCCTGGGCGCGGGGCACGAAACGACCGTGGGTGGCATCGGTGGGCTGCTCTACCAGGTCCTCAAGGACCCCGACCTGCGCGACAGCCTCATCGCCGACCCCTCCCTGATCGACAACGCCGTCGAAGAAGCACTCCGCCTCGAGGCGCCGCTGTTCGGCCTTGGCCGCTACCTGCTCGACGACACCACCGTCGACGACGTCGCCATGTCCCAGGGCGACTGGGTGATGCTGATGTGGGGCGCGGCCAACCGCGACCCGGCCGTGTTCGACTCGCCCGAACAGTTCCGCCTCGACCGGGACAACTACCAGAAACACATGGCCTTCGGCGCCGGCGTCCACCGCTGTGTCGGCGCGCCCCTGGCACGCATGGAGATGCGCATCACCCTCGAAGAGGTCCTTCGACGCTTGCCCTACGCACGTCTGGTCAACGAGGACGACGTCACCGTCACCTGGACCGTCGGCCGCGACTTCAGCAACCTCAACGCCACCTGGTGAAGCCCGAAGCCACGCAGGCCACCGGCCACGACCCGCTCACGGAATTCCTCGGCGCTGAGCAACTCGACGCCGAGTACCTCCGGACAAGGTATGCAGAGGAGCGCCGTCGCCGACTGCGCAGCGATGCCGTTGCGCAGTATGTGGAGGTGACCGCCGAGTTCAGCTACTTCGAGGACGACCCGTACGTCGAACCGGGATTCACCCGAGCATCACTGTCGGGCGAGATGCACACCACGATCATCGGTGCCGGCTTCTCGGGGTTGTTGGTCGCAGCGCGGTTACGTGAGTCTGGGGTGGAATCGGTACGCCTGATCGAAACCGCCGGTGACGTAGGAGGCACGTGGTACTGGAACCGGTACCCGGGCGCCCAGTGCGACGTGGAGTCCTATGTCTACCTACCGCTGCTGGAGGAACTCGGTTACGTGCCGAGTGAGCGGTATGCGCATCGACCCGAGATCTTCGAGCATGCCGAGCGAATCGCTCACAAGTTCGGGCTCTACGAGCATGCCTTGTTCCAGACCAGGGTCACCTCGCTGCGCTGGAGCACGGAGGACTCCGGATGGCTCATCGAGACCGATCGTGGAGACCGACTGAAGAGTCAGTTCGTCGTCATCGCGAACGGGTCGCTGAGCAAGCCGAAGCTCCCTGGGATCCCTGGCATCAACGAGTTCGAGGGCCACACGTTCCACAGCAGCCGTTGGGACTATGGCTACACCGGCGGAGACGAGCAGGGTGGCTTGGACGGCCTGGCCGACAAGAGTGTCGGAGTCATCGGCACGGGCGCGACGGCCCTGCAGATCGTGCCGCACCTGGGAAGGGCCGCCAAGCAACTCTACGTGTTCCAGAGGACCCCGGCCGTGGTGGGACCAAGGAACAACCGAGCGACCGACCCCGCGTGGGCAGGTGGCCTGGAGACCGGCTGGCAGCGCCGCCGGATCGAGAACTTCAGCGCAATCATGAGCGGGGTAGAGGTCGACGAGGATCTCGTCGATGACGCCTGGACCGACCTGTTTCGGGCCATCACCCCGGACGTCGTGCGTCGTGCCGGCCACGCCCTGGGCCGTGAACTGACCGCAGACGAAGCCGCCCGCCTCATCGAGTTGTCCGATCTCGCAAAGGGCGACCAGATGCGCGCACGCGTCGCTCAACTCGTCAAGGATCCCACCACAGCGGAGTCCTTGAAGGCCTGGTATTACCTCTACTGCAAGCGCCCGGGTTTTCACGACGACTACCTCCAGACGTTCAACCGTTCCAACGTGACACTTGTCGACACCCGCGGTCAGGGGGTAGAGGCCTTCACCAGGAACGCCGCCATTGTCAACGGCATGGCGTACGAACTCGACTGTCTCATCTTTGCCACCGGCTTCGAGGTCGGAACCTCGCTGGGGCGTCGAGCAGGCTTCGACCTGGTTGGGCGGGACGGACGATCTTTGATCCAGGCGTGGAGTAACGGCCCACGAACTCTGCACGGGTTGCAGTCGGACGGCTTCCCGAACCTGTTCTTCCTAGGCGTGGTCCAAGGCGGATTCACGCTGAACTACATGCACATGGCCGACGAGCAGGCTCGTCACATCACGTACGTGGTCAACGAAGTAGACCGGTGCGGCGCCCCGGTCGTTGAAGCCACCCACGAAAGCGTGGAGGGATGGCTCGCCGAAATTCGCGCCAAGAGGACTGGTAGTAAGGCACGGGCGGACGCCTGCACCCCCAGCTACGCCAACAGCGAAGGCGATCCGGACAACCCCCACGGTCTGGACAACGTTCGTTACGGCGCCGGCCCCAGCGCCTTCTTCGACCTACTGGCCCGCTGGCGCGACGCCGGCGACCTGGCCGGACTGGAACTGCGACACTCTCGGTGAGGCGAGCATCGCCCCTGGCACCAGGGCTGGGCCACCACTCCCCTCATTGGGGTGTCCCCTTGCATCAACCCTCGTGAATCCGCATCCAAACGTGATCGAGTCCCAGGGTGGCGCCGCCATGGCCGACGGGCCCGGTCGGCGGCAGCACCGTGTACTCCGGAAACCGTGCGTGCCACTCCTCGACCGCGATTTGCAGTTCGAGGCGGGCGAGGTGAGAGCCGACGCAACGGTGCGGCCCGGCTCCGAACGCGAGGTGCCGGGACGCTCGGCGCGAGAAGTCGGCTTGCGTCGCCCGGTTGTACGCCTCCTCGTCGCGTCCCGTTGAGGCCAGCGGGAGGAGGAGCAGCTCGCCCTTCTTGATCGCGACACCAGCGAGGGTGGTGTCCCGGGTGGCGGTGCGGGTGAGGTGGACGAAGCTGTAGAGACGCAGGAGCTCCTCGACCACGTCCGGGATCAGGTCGTTGTCTGCCACGATCTGATCCCTGTCCGACTTGTTCTCGCCGAGATGGCTGAACGTGAAGCCCAGTGCCGTGGCCACCGTGTCGAGGCCGGCCATGAACAGCTGAAACGAGAAGTCGAGCAGCTCCTCGTCAGAGAGACTCTGACCGTCCACCTCCGCGCCCGTGATCTCGGTGATGAGGTCGTCCCGAGGTTCGGAGAGGCGCTCCGCGATCACCTCTCGCAGAAGGGCCTTGATCTCCTGGGTTGCCTGCTCCCGTACCTGCATGTCGGACACGTGCAGGATCGTCTCGTTCCAGGAGATGAAGCGCCGCCAGTCATCGGACGGAAGTCCGAACAGCGTGCAAAACACCGCTGAAGGAAGCGGCTTGGCAAACGCGTCGACGAAATCGAAGTCCACACCCGGCTCGATCATGTCGAGCAGGCTGCGGGTCACCGAGCGGATGCCGTCCTCGAGCGTGCGGACTCTCGCCGGCGTGAAAGGACCGTTGATGATCTTGCGGTACTTCGTGTGCTCAGGTGGGTCGAGGTGCAGCGGAAGAAGCCGGTTCGGTCGCTTCGGGATCGAGCTGTTGACGTTCGACCACACCTCGGCGTCTTGCAGCACGGTGCGGACGTCGTCGTAGTGAGTGAGCACCCAGAACCCACCGAACAGCGGGCTGTAGAAGATACGGTGCTGGGATCGGAGCCGGTCATAGCAACCGATCGGGTCCTCGCGAAGGGAGCTGTCGTCGTAGTGGTTCCACTCCATCACCAAAGAGGGCGGAACATGGCTCGGAACGTCGTAGTCCGTGGTGGCCGCTTCAATCACTCCCTCTGCTGATCCCAGCCCAGCTGCACTGTTTCTCGGGGCGCTAGAAGATCGTCGCGTCGGTGGCGCCGCCCCTGGACCAGGGCAAGAGGACCTTGCCCACCACACGAACGGCTTGGGTCAGGACCACGCCCGTCACGGCGACGACCATGATGCAGGCGTACATCCGCGAGGCGGCGAGCAACGTCCACGCGTTCCAGATCGCCCACCCGATCCCGCTGTTGGCTTGCACGAACTCGACACCCACGACCACCAACATCGCGATACCGATGGTGAGCCGAAGCCCGAAGAAGATCTGCGGAAGTGCGGCAGGGAACTCGACGTGCCGGAAACGCTGCCACCGCCCTGCCCCGAAGGAGCGGGCTGTCTCGTCATAGCCGGCCGAGATGCCCAGGAACGCGGACATCGTCGTCATCCACATGAAGAAGAAGGACGTGAGGGCGATCATGATGATCTTGGGCGCTTCGCCGAGGCCGAAGATCATCATCAGCAGCGGGAGAAGGGACAGCTTCGGCACCGTGTACAGAGCCGTCAGCAGTCCGTCGAGTGTGGCCCGGACCTTGCGTGACAGGCCCATCATCATCCCCGCCACCCCCCCGGAGAGGACGCCCATGGCGTAACCGGCCATCACCCGCTTGAGCGTGATGTACAGGTTCCTGGGGATGAAGCCATTCCGGATGAGTTCGACCAACGTGCCCCAAACCGTCGACGGCGCGGGGAAGTACTGGGGATTGACGAGCGCTGCACGAGAGGCCCCCTCCCACGCGAGTAGGAAGACGAAAGGCGCCAACCACGCCAGACCGATCTCGATGCGACGACGCCGACGACGGAACCGAGCCGGGTCCTGCTCCTCGGGACCGGGTCGCATCACGCGAGGCTTCACGCCGGCAGGGGTTGGGAAACCGGTTCTTGACGACTCGTGGGCAGATGGCGTCGTGGTCACCTGGGTCATCACTTCCCCCCTTGTCCATCGCTCTCGCTGGCTGCACGCATCGCACCCTGAACCTCGACCCGCAACAGCTCCCAAATCTCCTGCTGGAGACTCGCGAACTCTGCGGTTCCGCGCACCGCTCCGTCGCGGGGCCGAGGAAAGGGGACTCGGATGTCGGCGATGATCTTGCCTGGCCTGGCCGACATGACCAGCACTCGGTCACCCAGCAGAAGCGCTTCGTCGAGGCTGTGGGTAACGAAGATGAGTGTACGACGATCTGCCTCCCAGAGGCGAAGCAACTCCTCTTGCATCACCAGCCGCATCTGCGCATCCAGCGCAGCGAACGGCTCGTCCATGAGCAGTACCTCTGGCTCCACCGCCAACGCTCGCGCGATTGCGACCCGCTGTCGCATACCCCCCGACAACGTCGCCGGATAGGCCTTCGCAAAGTCGATCAGGCCCAGCCGGGTCAACCAGTCTCGCGCCCGTTGGCGACTCTCCGACCGCGACAACCCGGCGACAGCGAGGCCGAACATCACGTTTGCCTCGACCGTCTTCCAGGGAAAGATGCTGTAGTCCTGGAAGACCATCGCCGTGGGAGTATGAGTGGAGCGGGGCCGGACCTCCACGCTGCCCGTACTTGGTCGCAGCAGGCCCGCGATGATGCGAAGCAGCGTCGACTTGCCACAGCCGGACGGACCGACGATGCAGACGAACTCGCCATCCGCAATGTCGTGATCGATCGGGCCGAAGGCGTGAACCGTCGTGGTGCCCGCCACGAACTTCCGCCCCGCATCCCGGATGCTGATCTTGGCCGGCCCGCCCTGCGGTGCCGTCGGGGACATCCCCGACGGCGCCTCCGGCTCCGCATGAAGGGTGACTTCACTCATGTTGACCACGCCTTTGACCTCAACTTGCGACAAGGACCCGTCCTACTTGGCCGTGTTGTCCGTGAATCGGTTGTCGACCAGCTGATCGACGGGCAGAGGAGTGTCGAACTCGAGAATGTCCCCTATCTCGATCCAGAACGGTTGTAGCTGCTCCATCAGCGAGGCCAGATCGTCCGTGCTCAGATACGGGTCGAACAACCGGTGCTGGCTTTTCAGGATCGTTTCCTCGTCCGCCCCCAACCACTCGGCAATGTGGGCCAGCAGTTCGGGGTTCTCGCGGTAGTCGCCCTGGAGATAGGTCTGTGAAGCGCGGACCATGGCACGCACGAATGCCTGGATGGCCTCCGGGTTCTCGTTGATCATGGATCCTGCGGCGAAACCGCCCAGACCATTCGGGTTGATGACAACCTGGGTGGCGATGCCATCTTCAACGACCTGGACCGTGTGGGGTTCAAGAGTGTACGCCATCTCGACGGAGCCACTCCTCAGCGCCTCTGGCGCAAGGGTGGTGTCCAGGGTTGTGACGTCGACATCGTCCGGGCCCAGGTCACATTGGTCCAAATACTTCAGCAGGTTGAGAGCCGCCGACGACGTCCACGTTCCAACCAGGCCGATCCTCTTGCCCTCCAGAGCACACGGATCGGGGTCTGATCCATCCTCCGGCAGACGCTGGTAGTACCCCCCCGACGTCGGGCTGGTCTGGGCCTCACCCATACCGGTGATCCAGCGGACCTCAGAACCCTCGGCCTGAACATTCAAGAGACCGGCGAACGGACCAGTTGCCGCGACATCAAGGCGACCTTGGTCCAACAGCGGAATAGTGGACGCGGGATCGGGGGCCACCTCGATCTCGACGTCCAGGTTCTCCTTCTCGAACTCACCGAACCACTCCGCCACCATCACGGGCAAGAACGCCTCGGACGTGACCGCCAGACCAACGACGATCGTTGTCCTCTCGGCCAGCGGCTGCGGGTCGAGCCCCGTCGGCAGCCCATCCGCGTCCGTCTCCGTCGCGCTGGGTTCAGGAGCAGCCGTCGTAGCCGTCGAGGTTGGGTCGGGATCCGGGTCGCTGCTCGGGGTGCTTCCGCCGCATGCAGCAAGCGTCCAGGCCAGCGCGGACACCACCAACACACTCGTCAGTGCCCGCCACCTCCCCGGGGCGGACAGCGTGGTGGCGGCGTGCTCAGAGTGCTTGATGTTCATCGAAGCCTCACTGTGAAAGGTGTCGCGCGCCTACGAGAGCCGCGCGCCGGTCTCTATTATCGGCCCGCAATCGCAACCGACATTTCTTCCTTGGGGCCGACAACGAACCGAAGGTGCCATCCCTGTCGCACGCCCTCGCTCAGTCAGACCGTGAGTGCGTGGATGCGTTGTCCGCACGAGCGCTGGTTCTCCGCCACGGCCAACCCGCGGCAGCCAGTGCGCTGGTTCCTCCCGCTAGCAACTTGCTTGTTGACAAGACTATAGTCGACTACCCGGACGCCCGTCAACTACTACCGCAAAATGCTGTTGGCCGCAGCGACCACACCGAAAGGGAGAGCGAATGGGCCGTAACGCTGTGTAACGGCAAACGAAAATCTTGGAGCAGCCATCCGTACCCGCCGACTTCCGCTGGGCCCGACCATCAGCCTCGGGGTCCTGTCGCTCGTGGCTTTCGGGGTATGGGTGTACGGGTATGGCGTCCTGGTGGAACCGATCGCTGAAGAAACCGGCTGGTCCGACGGGCTGTTGGGCACGACCTACGGCCTGTCCTTCCTGGTCAGTGGTTTCGCGGGGACGGCTGTCGGGCGAGCGCTGGACCTGCGGGGCAGCCGGTTGACGTTCGCGACAGTGGCGCTGCTGTCTACGGCTGCACTGTGGGTGATGGCGTCGGCCTCCAGTGCGTGGATGTTCGCGATCACGGGCCCGATCGGCGGTGGGCTGGTGTGCGCCGGCGGGCTCTACAACGCGACCTCGACGGTGATGGTTCGCCTGGTTCCACAGCACCGCGCACATGCGATCACGGCCATCACGCTCTGGGGTGCGTTCGCCGCTCCCGTGTTCATGCCGCTGATGGGTTGGATGGTCACCCGGATGGGCTGGCGGCCGACGCTGCGCGTGCTGGCGATCTGTGTCGGTGTCGCGTTCCTCGTGGCCGCCTTCGGGGTCCCCGACGTCCGTCCAGAACAGCGTGCGCGGCCACCGCTGCGGTCAACGCTCCGCGAAGTGCTTGACAGGCCGGCCCGACGATTGACCGTCCTGGCCAGCTTCCTTGCCTCTGCGGCGACGGCGGCCATCCTCGTTCAACAGATACCCGCCATGACCGATGCCGGGATGACCCTGTCCGCCGCCGCCACCTTCGCCGGAGCGAGGGGGCTGATGCATCTGGCCGGACGACTACCGATGCCTCCGCTCGTTGTCCGGTTCGGCGCGCGGCCCACGCTGCGAGGCGCGTACCTGCTCATGGGCGTCGGTGCACTCCTGCTGATCAACGCCGGTGGTGCAGTCCAAGCATCGACATACGTCATCGTGGCCGGATGCGGCATCGGCGCCATGGCCGCCGCCGAATCCATCCACGCGGCCAACGTGTACGACGGGCCGTCGCTCGGCACGCACTTGGGAGTTGTCGGCCTGCTGCGCGGCATCGGTTCCGCCACCGGCCCAGCCATCGGTGGGATTCTCGTCGACGTCTCGGGCACACGCACGACGACGTTGGTCCTCTGCGGCGCGGCTGGGGTGGCCGCTGCCCTGATCCTGACGAGGCGGGCGGAGCCGGCCAAGCTCAACTAGACGCGGCCTCGGATCAGGGGTCATCCGCTGGAACGGCAACCCCTTACGAAGCCCCGTTCGCGCGGAACCCGTTGGCAGGGAACGGCACGCCGTAATGCTCACGGAGCATCGTCCCGGAGTACTCCTCGCGGAACAGTCCCTTCGCGCGAAGGATCGGCAGGACGTGCTCGATGAACGCCTCCAGTCCGGAGGGAAGGGCTGCTCCCATGACGTTGAAGCCATCGGCGGCGCCACCTTCGAACCACTCCACGACGGTGTCGGCGACCTGGTTTGGCGTGCCCACGACGGTGAAGTGGCCGCGCCCCGAGCCGAGTCGTGACAGGAGTTGCCTGACGGTCAGGTTCTCGCGCTGAGCCAGCTCGATCATCAAGTCAGCTCGGCTCTGCCAGCCCTCACGCTTTCGTTCGAGAACCCACGTGGGAATGGGCTCGTCGAGCGGCAAGTCCGACGGCTCGACCTCGAGTCGTGACGCCACGCGAACGAGCCCGTACTCCGGGACGCGAAGATCGTCCAGTTCCTGCGCCTTCGCCTCCGCCTCCGCCTCGGTCGAGCCGATGATCGGCACGATGCCCGGCAGCACGACCACGTGAGCCGGGTCACGACCCGCAGCTACGACACGCGCCTTCAGATCGGCATAGAAGTCAGCGGCTCTCTCGAAGCTGGACTGAGCCGTGAAGACGGCCTCCGCCTGGCCGGCTGCGAAGTTCTTCCCGTCCTCCGAGGACCCGGCCTGCACCAGCAGCGGATACCCCTGGGGTGGGCGAGTCACATTCAGCGGCCCGGCCACGTTGAAGTACTTCCCGTGGTGGTCCACGGCGTGCATCCTGCTCGGGTCGCTGAAGCGACCAGCCTCCTTGTCCGCCAGCACTGCCTCCACTTCCCAACTGTCCCAGAGGCTCTTGACCACGCTGAGGAACTCGTGTGCGCGGGCGTAGCGCTCCCCATGCTCGGGGCGATCCTGGAGGCCGAAATTGCGTGCTTCATCTGCACTCTGCGACGTGACGATGTTCCAACCGGCCCGTCCGTCGCTGATGTGGTCCAAGGATGCGAATCGCCGGGCCACGTCGAAAGGATGACTGTAGGTAGTCGACATCGTGGCGATGAGTCCTATACGGCTCGTCGCCTGGGACACGGCGGTCAGAAGAGTGAACGCATCGAACTGTCCCGAAGGCGAAAACTCGCCACTGCCCACGATCATCTGCGCATCCGCGAGGAACAACGAGTCGAACTTTGCCTCCTCGGCCAACCGAGCAAGGTTGATCCAATGCTCGAGCTCGAATCCGCCTGTTGGGTTGCTTTCAGGCAGCCGCCAAGCTGCCTCGTGGTGGCCGACGTCCATTAAGAAAGCATTGAGGTGGAGTTCGCGCTTGGTTGTCATACCGGAGCCTCTCTATCGTTGCCATGGACAGCTTCGCTGGCGATGCCGCGGCTCGCACCAGACGTCGAGAGCGGGGTCGTCATCGATCACGGGCCCGACCCAGACGCATCTGGCCGGACCCATGATCGAAACGCGCGAGCGGCTACCTCACGATGTAGGCACTGTGGAAGAGCGGTGCGCCCAGTCCGACCATCTCGATGCCGCCGACCCGGGCCGGGTCGTGGATCGAGGGTTTGGTAGAGCGGGCGAAGAACTTGCCGAGCGCCTGATCGATCATGATCTGCTGGATCGTGTCGTACGCCGCCTTCCGCTCCTCCAAGTCCACACTCGTCTTTCCGACGTTGATGGCGTCCTGGAATTCGGCATCCTCGTACCGGACCATGTTCCCGCCATCGACGCCGAAGGTATCGGCGAAGTTCGGCTCCGGATCGCTGATGTTGAGCGCGTAGTTGAAGGCCTGGAACTTCCCGGCGATGATGTCCGAGACATACGTCGAACCTTCCGCCACCACGATGGAGATCTCCAGGTTCTCCACGTCACTCATCACCTGCGACTGGAAGTACTCGGCCCATGTCGCGCTGGGTCCCGGCGCGGTGGCGAACTCCACCTTGATCGGGCCGCCCGTCTCGGCGACGACCTCGTCGATGAGCGCCTGTGCCGCGGCCGGGTCGTGCTCGGGCAAGGTGATGGCCGGGTTGTGGAACGGCGACTCCTCGCTGAAGATCGTCGTCGGCACCGGCGACAGGCCCCGTTCGATCGTGTCCGAGAAGCCCTGGCTGTTCATCGCCAGCACCAACGCCTGCCGCACCCGGACATCGTCGAGCGGCGGTGCACTGGTGTTGAACAGGATGTTCGGACCACCGGTGGGCACCCAGTGCAGCACCTCCAGACCCGCCTGCTCTGACCGGTCCGAGATGTCGTAGTTGGTGCCGTAGAACCCGTCCGCGTCACCCGTGGTGACCGCGGCCAGGGCCTGGCTGGTGTCCGCCACCGGCAGGAAGACCAGCTTGTCCAGGTACGGAAGCGGCGCATTCCAGTAGTTCTCGTTGCGCACCAGGACCAGTTCGCCGTCCGGCACCCAACTCTCGATCTTGAACGGCCCGGCACCCACCGGAAGACCGTCCGGGTCCTCCTCGAACGCGGTGGGCGAACCGATCGCGTTGAGCCGGAAGGCGACCAGCGCCGGGAACACCGCGCTGGGTGCCTTGAGCACGATGTCGAGCGTCAGGTCGTCGACGACCGTCACGCTCTCGATCTGCTGCATGAGGGCGAAGCCGGTCTTGCCAGCCTCGTCGTGACGCTCCCAGTTGTACTTCACCGCCTCGGCGTCGAAGGGCGTCCCGTCGCTGAACTCGACGCCGGACTTGAGCTTCATCGTCCAGTTGATCCCGTCATCGGACTCCAACGACTCGGCCAACCCCGGGGCATAACCGTCCGGGGTCTCGATGACCAGATAGTCGTAGATCGCCAAGAAGAAATAGCCGGACTGGTTGCCGGGGTTGAGGTTCGGCGGCGCCGTGGGGTCCACCCCCACGCCGAGGCGCGAGGCCAGATAGGTCAACGTGCCGCCATGCTCCGGCTGGTCGGCCGCCGTCTCCGACTGCGTGGGCTCATCGGTTTGCGTGGACCCATCGGTGGGGTCGGTCACGCCTCCGCCGCCTGATCCGCAGGCCGCCAAGACGACGGACAACGCCGCCGCGGCAGCTACAAACAATCGGTTGAGTCTCACGGTCTCTCCATCTCATGCGTCCCGGTCCGGGACATCCGCCAGTGCCGCGCACCCACGTCTGGGAGAGGAAATGGATGAGCTGATCGCAATCCTAAGCCGGCAGATGCTTGACGTCAAACAAATGTCCGATGAGACGACTGTCGTGGCGCCCGGCAACCCGTCTTCGTGGTCGCGGACGCGGGTCCTCGTCGGGATCTCCGCAAAACGTCGAGGCGGTCGGTCGAGCCAACCAAGCGCGAACCGCCCTGGCCGGTACGTGAGACATGCGGTGGATCCCCTGAGTAGCATCGCACTGGAGGAGTTCGAGATTTGGGTTCTTTCCCCACAACAGGAGTGTGTTCATTGACGTGGCCTGGAAACGATGTCGAGCGCTTGGTTGCGATTGAAGAGATCCGTCAATTGGCCTACGACTATGCGTATGCCGTCAACTTTCGAGACGCCCAGCTCTTTCGATCACTGTGGGTGCAAACCGATGTTCCGACGGATCCTCCGGTCATCGACGGACACATGGCCGAACGGTTCATTGCGAATTTCGGCTCTGCCGGACCTTCCATTCTCTTCGTGAGCAACCATCGCATTTGGTTCGAGTCTGGTACTGACGCCGCGGGGACGGTCTACTGCCAGGCTCAGGCGGTCAGAGACGTGGGCTGGGTCAACCAATCCATCATGTACCAGGATCGATACCGGCTCGTGGAAGGCCGTTGGCTCTTCGTGTCTCGTCGGCACCAGCTGTGGTTCGGGCAGTTGTGCGGCGAGAACCCGCTCGAACAGCCTCCTGCGAAATGGCCTGACAGCCCGATCGGACGGGGGACGCTCCCCGAGGACATCGAGAGCTACCGGTTGTTTCGTGCGCAGTCCGACGGTGTCGACATCCCGAACGCGGAGTGATGGCGAGCTGCGGACCGAAACCGCGTCGGTCATCACGGAGCACCCCAGCCCTGACGACCCAGCCCGGGAAATCACTTGCTCGTCGACAATCTAATACGTTAGCCTGCGCCGTTCCGAACGGTCAGTCCAGGTGCCCCCCCGTACTGACGTACCGATGACCACTTCCGGAAGGGCTTCGATGTTCATGGACCGCGTCAGGCTGGACGATCGAGTCGTCATCGTGTTCGGTGGCGCCGGCGGCGGCATGGGTACGCAGACCGCGCTGGCCATCGCCGAGGCAGGCGCGGTGCTGGTCACCGCCGACATGAAGCAAGACCGTGTGGACGACACGCTCGAGCGGGTCGCCGACATCGGTGGTACGGCGCACGGCGTCGTCGCCGACGTCCGCAACCGCGAGGACATCATGAAAGTCTTCGCCAAGGCGGACGAGCTGGGCGGACCGGACGGCCTCGTCAACCTCGTGGGCAGCATGCGGCTGGCCACCAAGGACGTCGCGGATGTCCCCGGAACCGCCTGGATGCCGTCCCAGGAGTTGCCGGACGACTACTACCGGGACATCCTCGACATCAACATGAACTACGTCTTCACGTCGTGCCAGCAGTTCATCCGCCGGCTCCGAGAGCAGGACCGTCCCGGCGCCATCGTCAACTTCGCGTCGGTGAGCGCGCTCGCTGGTGCGCCCTACCACAGCGCGTACGGCATGGCCAAGGCCGCTGTCATGTCGCTCACGCGGTCACTGGCCGTGGAACACGGCGACCTCAACATCCGAGCGAACTGCATCGTCCCGGGAGCCGTGCCGGCACCCTCCGCCCAGGCCAATACCCCAGAGGCGTTCGACAACGCCACCCAGCGCGCCTCGCGCATTGCCCCACTGGGGCGGCGCGTGGCCCCTGAGGAGATCGCCGGCGCGGTGCTGTTCCTCCTGTCCGACCTGTCCTCGGGCATGACCGGCCAGTGCCTGAACGTGGATGCCGGAGTGTCGGCGAACAGCCCCGGTGGCACCGGCGCGGAATTCTGGGAGAGCACCCAGTTGCGCCGTGGGCTGTGACGCAGGTCACCGATCGGATGCCCGGCCTTGCCGAACCTCGGTCAACCAGTGACCGGGCCGGGCTCGGCGAGCACTCCTCGGACGGGTAGCCGTTCGAGTGCGCGGCGGATGAATCCCGCCTCCCATTGCGCCTCCGGCTCGACCAACTCGATCTCCGTGTAACGATCCATGATCGATTCGTATCCGTGGGTCATCTCGAGTCTCGCGACTGCCGATCCCAGGCAATGATGCACTCCGAAGCCGAAGGCGATGTGCCGGTTCGGCGAGCGCGACAAGTCGAGTTCATGGGGGTCTTCGAAGACGGATGCATCATGGTTGGCCGGGTGGTTCCCCACATAGACGCGCTCACCCTGACGAATGCGTTCGCCTCCGAGCATGAAGTCTTGCGTTGCATAACGCGCCACCCCGTTTCGTGCCGCGGAGTCGTAGCGCAGGAGTTCCTCGATGGCCGACGGAAGCAGCGATCGGTCATTGCGCACCTTCTGGAAGAGCTCCGGGTTCGCAAGCAGGTGGTACAGGCCGTTCACCATGGAATTGCTGCTGGTTTCATTCCCGGCAACGAGAAGTTGGAACACGATTGCGAGCACTTCCTCCTCCGTCAAGTCACTGGAATCCTGATGACTGACCAAGGTGCTTATGACGTCATCGCGGGGATGTGATCGACGAGATTCCGCGGTTTCTCGGACGGCATCGGCCGCGATCGACCAGATCCTGTCTGCATCAGCAAGTTCTTCGTCGCTCACCGTGGGGTCGAGCACGCGTCGCATGGTCTGGCTCATGGCCACGAAGGCGTCGGTGTCCTTGTCATCCAATCCCAGGATTCGCATGATGATCTTCATGCCAACGGGGGCGGCGAAGTCCTCCTTGAAGTCAAACGCCCGATCCCCGATATGCCTCCACTGGTCATCCATGACCTCGTGCACCGTCGATTGGAGTCTCTCGATGAACTGTCGCGTTCTCAGCGTGAAAACGAACCGTTGCACGCGCTTGTGCTCTGGATCATCCAGGGTCATCAGCGATCGATACCAGAGCCGAAGCGCCCAACTTCGCTCCGCTTTGGAGCGGTCAGGAGGCTCCACACTCCAGCTCTCTTGATTCCCATAGACCTCTCGTGCGAGCGCATAGGTGCTGACATACCAGAAGTCTGCTGGGGTGCGGTACACCGGGGCAAGACGGTGCAACTCGGCATAATAGGGCCGAGGGTTGGGTTGGTCACCGAACAAGTTGTAGGCGAAGCCGTCGTCCAGCAGGCTCAAGCTCGTGGCCACGTGATGTTCTCCTGGGTTCCGCCGTCGGCCTGGGGGTTGCCCCATCGGACGGTCGAAAGCCGACCTGGGGCGAGGGTCGAGGCAGCGGTCATATTGTTGCACGGCAACTAAGCTTGTCAAGCCGGCGGGAGTGGCAGGGCGCTCGACGCCGGCCATCCCGGCATCGCCGGGGACGACTCGTGGCCGGGGAGTGTTGACGAGCAACAACATTATGGCCTACGTTCGATCATCGTCGATTCCTGGTCAGCGAGGGAACCGAATCCGCACGGGTCGATGGTGTGGGGAGGCGTTGGCGCCAGCACCCAGGCCGTGGTCCGATGACGAACGAGTGGGTGCACACATGGCCACCGAGCTACAGAATCCGGCGCTCGCACGGGTGCGCAATCCGAAGGTCAGGGCGTGGCTCGAGTCGTTGTCGCCGCGTCTGCTCATCGACAACGAGTGGGTGCCCGCGCTGTCGGCAGAGACGTTCGCGTCGATCGATCCCGCGTCCGAGGGCACACTCGCGATCGTCGCGTCGGGCCAGGCCGAGGATGTCGATGCCGCGGTCCGTGCTGCACGGCGTGCGGTCGAGGAAGGGCCGTGGTCGCGGTTCTCCCCCGCACAGCGCGCCGCACTGTTGCGGCGGTTCGCCGACCTACTCGAGGAGGCGATCGAGGAGCTTGCCGAATTGGAGTCGTTGGACAACGGCATGGTCCTGCGCGTGGCGAGGATCCATGTCCGCAGGGCGGTCGATGAGATCCACTACTACGCCGGGGCGGCCAGCCTGATCAGCGGTGACACGGTGGCCTCCGATCCGACGTTGTTCAAGTACACGCTGCGCGAACCGTACGGCGTGTGCGGTGGCATCATCCCCTGGAACGCCCCGATCATCTCGGCCATCAACAAGATCGCGCCGGCGCTTGCGGCTGGGAACACGATCGTGCTCAAGCCAGCGGAACAGACGCCGCTGACCGCGCTTCGGCTCGGTGAACTGGTGCTGGAGGCCGGCTTCCCGGCAGGTGTCGTGAACGTCATCACGGGGTACGGCGAGACGGCGGGTGCCGCTCTGGTCGACCACCGTGATGTCGACAAGATCGGATTCACCGGTTCGACCGCCGTGGGCAAGAGGATCTTGACGGCCTCCGCCGGCAACCTGAAACGGGTCACCTTGGAGTTGGGCGGGAAGTCTCCCAACATCGTGTTTCCGGATGCGGATCTGGAGCAGGCAATTCCGGCAACGATGCGGGGCTTCACCTCGCTGACCGGTCAGGTGTGTGTCGCGGGAACGCGCGTGTTCGTGCAGCAGGACTTCAAGGACGAGTTCGTCGACGGACTCGCCCGCCACAGCGAGGGCATCAAGCTCGGCGACCCGCTCGACGAGGACACCACGATGGGACCGCTCGTCTCGAAGGATCAGTACGATCGGGTGCGGGGCTACGTCGAGACCGGTGTCGCGGAGGGGGCCACCGCCCGTACCGGGGGCACAGTGCGGGAGGGCACGGGCTATTTCGTCGAGCCGACGGTTTTCGACGACGTACGCAACTCGATGCGCATCGCGCGCGAAGAGATCTTCGGCCCGGTGGTGTCGGTGATCCCGTTCACGGACGAGTACGACGCAGTGCTGCAGGGCAACGACACCGACTACGGCCTGGCCGCGGCGATCTGGACCTCCGACCTCACTCGTGCACACACGGTCGCGCGCAAGATCAAGGCCGGCACGGTGTGGATCAACACGATCCTGCAGACCGACGTGTCGATGCCTCTCGGGGGCTACAAACAATCGGGCCTCGGGCGCGAGGGCGGCCCGAACTGGTACGAGCACTACACGCAGGAGAAGGCGGTCTACCTCAAGCTCTGATCGCCACTCCCCCTTCTCGGCCCCGGCGGGCCGTTCTCGCTGGACATTAGTTGTAGACCGCATATATACTATCTCATGCCTCCCATTCCAGGGTCCCCGAGGACATCACGCCAGCTGATGTTCGACAAGACCTACGGTCCCCTTGTGGCCGGCAGGCTCGTCAACGCCGTTGCCTTCTGGGGTCAGGCCCTGGTCGTCGCGACTCTCACGTTCTCGGCAACGGGCTCGGCGACGTGGGTCGGACTCGTCGGGGCCGCACTGTTCCTTCCCCAGATGATCTTGGCGCTGCCCATGGGCCAATTCGCCGACAAGCACGGCCCGAAACGACAGATCATTGCCGGATCGACCATCTGTGCGATCAGTGCCGTGGTGCTGGCGATCTGGGCCCACGTCCTCGGCCCCGAGGCCGGGAACGATTTCGCCGTGGCGCTGCTCGTCACCTCGTTCGTCTCCGGAGTCGGTGCCGCGACGTCGGCACCGGCCACGGAGTCGATCGCGCCCAAGCTCGTCACTCGGGCCGAACTTCCCTCCGCGGTCTCCTTGAACTACATCCCGCCCGCACTGGGAAGAACGATCGGGCCTGCAGGTGGTGCGCTCGTGGCAACGGCTGCATCTCCCGCCATCGCGCTCATCTGCGCTGCTTGTCTGCATCTGGCGCTGACTGCCGCCATGTTGGTGATGACCATCCCCAAGCCGGAACATGCCGACACGTCGGTCGACGCCCTTCGCATCTCGGGCGCCCTGCGGGCGGTCCGGCAGGACCGACACATGCTCGGGATGTTGCTGGGGGTGGCGTTCGTCGGCATCGGTGTCGAACCGGCGCTGACACTGGCCCCTGCGATCGCCGCCGAGTTCGGTTCGCTCGTGGCTGGTGCCGGCCGTATCACCTCATCGTTCGGACTCGGGGGCGTGGTGGGCGTTGGCCTGCACAAATTGGTCCAGGGACGGGTCGACGGGCAGCGCGAAGGGTGGGTCGCCCTCATGCTGATCGGCTGCATGATGGGGGCCGTCACAATCAGCCCGTCGCTGGCTCTGACCTCGGTAGCCATGGGGCTGGCAGGGGCCAGCATGCTCATGGCCGTGACAGGTTTCAGCACCGCGATCCAGCAGATCTGTCCTCCCGCCATGCTGGGAAGAGTGATGGCACTCTGGCTCGTTGCCTTCGCGGGCATTCGGCCCTTCGCCGGCCTGGCTCAGGGCTTCCTGGCGGACCACCTGTCCACGAACGGGGCGCTGCTGATCACCGCGCTCTTGATAGTGTCCGCATCAATGGCAGGCCTGTGGACCATGCGCAGGACGCCTCTCGCGATGGCGGACCCGCCGGTCGAGCCAACCGCTTCCGCGACCAGCGTCACGACTCCGGGCAGCGTGTCCTCATGACCAGAACACGACCGCGCCGAACGAGCCAGCCGGATCCCAGCCGCGTCGAGGAATTGCTCGTTCGTCTGATGATCCTGCGGCGCCAGCCGGCCTACCGAGAACTGCTCACCAGGGGCACGGGTCTAGCCGGCCGCCCCGCGACGATGCGCCTGCTGCGGGCTGTCGACGCCTTGACGAGGGCAGGCGACAAGCCCTCGCTCGGAGACGTGGCTGACCGCATGGGCATCGAGCAGTCCAACGCAAGCAGGACGGTCGACTACGCGGTGGAACGAGGCTTCATCGCCAAGGCCAAGGCGGAGGACGACGCGCGCAGGCTGGAACTGACGCTCACGGAGGAGGGCACGTCGGTGATCGTCGAACTCAATGCCCGGCGCGACAGACTTCACCGCGACATGTTCCGCACATGGTCCGACGCCGAGGTCGGCACCATGATCGAGTTGCTGGAAAAACTCTGCCGGTCATACGAATCCGTCGTCTGACCCTTGTCCGACGAACCCGCTCATCTACACGAGGATCTGAAGTTGGCCACCATTGTCGTTGGTATTGACGGCTCGGAGGAGTCCAAACGTGCATTGCGCTGGGCGGTCAACGAGGCCGCACTCCGGCGTGCCGAGCTGAAGGTCGTCTATGCGTACGACGTCCGGCTGCCGTGGTCCACTGCAGTCGGTGAGTTCATGAGTATGAACATGAGTACGGAAGAGATGCGACGCCATGAGGAGAGCCTGAGGCGGCAGGATGATCAGATGCGGGAACACGCTCAAGCATTCGTCGAAGACCTGGTGAGCCAAGTCGACGTCGATGGTGTCGAGGTCCGAACCGTGGTCCTGCAAGACCGTCAGCCCGCGGATGTGTTGCTGGAGCAGTCCGAAGGCGCGGACATGCTGGTGGTTGGGTCGCGGGGACTTGGCGGCTTCGTCGGGCTGGTCGTGGGCTCGGTGAGCCAACAGTGCCTGCATCACGCCAAGTGCCCGGTGGTGGTCGTGCGTTCTGGTGCGTGATCCTTGGAACGTGCCATCCTCCATGACCGGCTTGTCTGACACCCTGGACCAGATCGACGGGTTGGCCCTTTTGCGCGTGGGGGTCGGCTACGCGGGTGTGACGAGGTCCAGCTGGAACTCCCAACTGAGCGTCGAGTCGGCGGGCAGGTCGAGCTGGTGGCCCATGCGATCCCGCTTGGCCTGCAGGTAGCGCAGATTCTGTGGGTTGGAGTGCACCACGAGGGGCGCCCGCCCGGCAATCTCGATGCCGTAGGCCTCGAGGGCGTCGGCCTTTGCGGGATTGTTCGTGAGAAGTCGCACGCTGCGCACGCCCAGGTCGCGCAGGATCTGGGCGCCGGTTCCGTAGTCACGAGACTCGGCCGGAACCCCCAACGCAAGATCGGCTTCGACCGTGTCCGCACCGCGATCCTGCAGTTCGTAGGCTCGAAGTTTGGTGAACAGGCCATTTCCTCGGCCCTCATGCCCGCGCATGTACACGACCACGCCCTGGCCCCCTCGGGCAACCACCGCCAACGCCGCGTCGAGTTGGGGGCCGCAGTCACACCGCAACGAACCGAAGATGTCACCCGTCAGACATTCCGAATGCAGGCGAACGGGCACGGCCTCCCGGTCTCGAACGTCCCCGAACACAAACGCAATGTGCTCCCGGTTGTCGTACCGGGACCAGTATCCGATGGCGGTGAACTCGCCACACTTGAGCGGAACCCTCGCCGACGCCATCCGCTCCACCAGGCTTTCGTGCCGGCACCGATAGGCGATCAGGTCGGCGATCGACACCATCGAAAGGTGATGCCTATCAGCGAACTCCCGCAGTTCCTCCGCCCGAGCCATACCGGAGGGGTCTCGCTCGGACACGACCTCGACCAACACCCCCACGGGGCGCACGCCAGCCAAGGTGGCGAGATCAACCGCGGCCTCGGTGTGGCCGGCACGGCGCAGAACCCCGCCCGGCTTCGCGCGCAACGGCACGATGTGCCCAGGACGGGCGAGATCCGCCGGGGTCGTGGCGGGGTCAGCCAGCAGCGCGACGGTACGCGCCCGATCATGCGCAGAGATGCCCGTGCTGATCCCAAAGCGCGCATCCACGGTGACCGTGTACGCCGTCTCCCGTTGGTCTTCGTTCAGCGCATACATCGGTGGGAGTCCAAGACGACCGGCATCGGCCTCCGGCATCGCCACACACACAAATCCCGACGAATAGCGCACGACGAAAGCCATGAGATCCGGTGTCGCGAACTCGGCAGCGAAGATGAGATCGCCTTCGTTCTCGCGATCCTCCCCATCGACCACCACAACCGGCCGCCCCGCGGCGATGTCAGCGACGGCCCGCTCCATCGGATCCAGCTTGATCTCCACATGTCCTCCCTGAACCCGGGAATCAGGACACAGCACCGGGGCTCTCGTCACCCCAGGCTACCACCCAAAACTTGGTACCCGGCTACCAAGAGCCCTTCGGCTTCACCGTGATCGCCTGAACCGGGCACGCGTCGGCGGCCTCGATAACGTCCTGGTGCAGGGCTTCGTCGGGCTCGGGCACCCAGGTGAGTTCGTGATCGTCGTCCCACGAGAAGACCTCCGGTGCTGCGATGATGCACTGGGCATGCTTCTCGCACTTGACACGGTCGACATGGACCTCCACGCGTGACTCCTCCCGGTCGGCGCGACTATTCCCCGCGAGTGAAGGAGACCGGCAGGCAGATCGGTCCCGTTGTCGCACTCAGAGGCAACCACCTCGGTTCGCCATCGACCCACGGGTCGCGCAGGCGTCGTGCGAGGACGGTGAGGGCAACGGCCATGTCCCGTCGAGCGACGAAATGACCGGCACAGTGGTGAACGCCTGCGCCAAAGCCGAAGTGACTCGGCCGCTCAGCCGTGATGTCGAAGGAGGGGTCAGCTCCCACGCTGGGGTCGGTGCCGGCAGCCTGCGTGAACAGATGAAGCACCGTCCCCTTGGGGATGTCGACTCCCTCGTAGTTGAAGTCGACGATGGCCTCCCGAGCAATCCAACTGATGGTGGGATTGATCCGCATGACCTCGTTCACCGCCGCTTCACCCAGATCGGGACGGTCCGCGAGCATCCGCCACTGGTCCTGGTGCTCGATGAAGGTGTGCATGGCGAAACCAAGCTGCTTCCGAGTGGTTTCCGACCCTCCCATGAGTACCGAAGCGAGCATCATCCTCAGTTCGGCGGCGCTGAGGCGATCGTCGTCGTCCTGTTCGATCTGGATCAGCCGGGACACGAGGTTCTCGCCACCGGGCTGCCTGCGCCGCCTCTCGATCAGGTCCTCGACGTAGTCGGTGAGCTCCCCGAGTGCCGCCTCGATTCGTGGCAGTTGTCGCGGCAGGCTGGTGGTGAAGGCGTGGCTCAGGTCGGCAGCCCATCGAGCGATCATCGGAGCATCGTCGAGGGGGATGCCGAGGAGGATGCAGAGCACTTGCAGGGCGTATGGCGCTGCGAAGTCTTCGACGAACTCACAGTGTTCGGCGTCGATGAACTGGTCGATCAGCTCATTCGCGAGCGCCTCGAACCGTGGTGCATGTGCATTGGCGACCCGAGGAGCCAGGGCTGGATTGATGAGGCGGCGGATCCGGTGGTGGTCCTCACCTTCCAGGTTCACCACGAGGGTGGGGAAGAACTCGGCCCACGGTCCGCTCGTCACCCCGTTGAGTCGCGTCCAGTTCCGCAGGCCGTTGACCAGCCTCGGGTCGTTGATCAGCGCCTTGACGGCGTCGTAGCGAAGGACGGCGATCCCGTGTTCGGTTCTGGCACCCCACCCCTGGGAGCGGGCGGCGAGCACCTCGGGGGAGTCACGGAAGAAGTCCGGATCGGAGATCCGCAGTAGCGGGAGCTCTTCCATTGACGTGACCATGGGAAATCCTGAACGTTCTTCCGCGCCCGGCCGCTGGTGCCGTCGGGGATCTCCCCGACGGCACCAGCTGACGTCCGCGACAAGACGCGGTCCTACTTCGCCGTGTTCTCGGTGAATCGTCGGTCGACCAGCTCATGGACCGGCAGTGGAGTGTCGTGCTCGAGGACG
>Ga0326597_10001092_pt1 | contig 44989 bp, 37 predicted proteins | sample RVTome_12_FD_203789 | JGI IMG/M metagenome (GOLD analysis project Ga0326597, IMG submission 203789) | Soil microbial communities from uranium-contaminated site in the Upper Colorado River Basin, Wyoming, United States - RVT100D185 | ecosystem: Environmental > Terrestrial > Soil > Contaminated >...
GGACGCGGACCGAGCTGACGACCTCGCGAGTCCTGAAGAATGCGCGGACGAACAAATGGGCCGCACGCGACACCCTTGGGTGTATAAGGGTGCGGATCCGGACGACCAAAATAAGAAATGTCGATTAGGTTACTCGGCATTGCGCCCACCGCGATGGCAGAAATCTGGACCTGTGGATCATCAATCCATTCGTTGGCGACAAAGTAGAGAAAGCAATTCGAAGGGCCGGGCCTGCTAGGCCCTTGAACAGCCGGGACATCTACGTGATGGACGCCGACGGCTCCAATGTGCAGCGATTGACCTTCACGGAAGGATATGACGGGCACCACGAGTGGCAGCCGACGCGACGCTGAGCGCATCGTCGCCGGGTTGCCTGGAAGAACCTTCGGACCGCTCCCGGGCGTCGGTCGGCGGTTCGCGCTCATCATCGTAGGCCTTCTCCATTCCGAGCCGCGCTTCCACCATGCGAACGGACGACCGCGCCTCCTCGTCGGAGATCGCGTCTCGATCCAGTGTTCGTCGAGTTGCCGGCTCTCAACGGTGCCGTCTAACACGCGCTGCACTGCACCCGACGGCGCTGCTGCCATCGTGAGCGCCTCGGGTGAGCCGCAATCGTTAGCCAGCATAGCGATCTCACGATTCCTAGAGTGGCAAGTGAAGCTCGCGCGCGCGTTCGTCCTCAAGACGGCCACCTCCATCTTGCCGGGGATCACCCGTAAGTTGCCACGCACCAACCAATCAAGATACTTCGTGGTATCCGTACTCGCGCGCCGCATCTGAATGTCGCACCAGTTCAGGAGTCCATTTATGACCCGTGCCGTCCGCAGCACCGCCCGGATCCTCCTGCCTGCACTGCTGGTGCTCACCAGTGCTAGCCGACCGACCGCCCAAGTCGATGACTTGCGCACGATTCAGTTCGAGACCACCCAGGTCACCGCGCCGGACGTCGCCGTGTCGCCCGACGGCGAATGGCTGATCTTCACTATGCTCGGCAAGCTGTTCCGCCTCCCCGTCAAAGGTGGTGAAGGGGAGCAACTGACGTTCGGGCCGTACTACGACAACGACCCGGTGATCTCGCCGGATGGCAAGCTCGTTGCGTTCCAGTCCGATCGCGACGGCAGCGAGGGCAACATCTTCGTACTCACGGTGGCGAGCCGGGAGATCACCCAATTGACACATGAATCTTGGGCTGACCGGCCGACCTGGGCGCCGGATGGCCAATCGCTGGTCTACCTCCGGCTGGATCGCAAGCCGAACCCCTTGAACACCCTCGCCTTTGTGCTCTTGCCTCCCGTTCCTCCGGTGGTCAGCGTGCGCCGAGTTCGGATCACGGGCGGTGAGCCGCAGACGCTCCATACCGCGCAAGGCGAGGTTCGATCGCCATTTCACCTGGCGGATGGACGTGTGGGCTGGGCGATCCTGACGCGCGATTCGAGGACGTTGCAGTGGAAGACGCGAATCGAGGTCAGCGCCGCAGACGGCAGCGTGTCAACATTGCGTCTGTTCGACGGGGCTGCCGATCCGGTAGTCGCAAGCCCAAAGGCCGACGGCCTGTATGCGCGGGTAGCCGATGGGATCTATCCGAGAGACTTTGCGCATCGGATCGATATCCTGTTCGCGCCGCTCGCCGCAGGTACCGATCGACACATCGCCTCGATCTCGGGTGAGCTCGCGGGCTTTGCGGTGACCGGGGGGAACGTGGTGTTGTACGTGGGTAACCGAGGTCGCCTCTGGAAGTTCATCCCATCCCGCGGACAACGCGAAGCCATTGCATTTCGTGCGCGGGTTACGCTGGCGGTGCGCGAACCCACTGCGCCTGCCAAGTGGACGCCGGCCGATCCCGGCACCAGTGCACCGCTCCGAACTATCCGGCAGCCCGAGCTCTCACCGGACGGCTCGCGGGTCGTGTTCCGAGCGACTGGCCGCCTCTGGCAACAGCCACTTCGTGGCGGCCAGGCGAAACGGTTGGTGGACAGTGACCAGATTGAGCTCGACCCTGCCTTTTCACCAGACGGACGTCAGCTCGCTTTCGTGCGCGTTGCTCAGGGTAAGCAGGAAATTCAGATCCTGGAATTCCAGTCGGGGAAGACGCGCACAGTAGGCCCCCACGGCGAGTGTGGGTACGAGTACCTGACCTGGAGCCCTCACGGTGAGCTGGTGGTCACGCTGGGTGGGACGTGCAACCACCAAGTGATTGCGATCGAGCCTCGCAACGCAACACGGCGAGTGCTCGCGGAAACCAGTGATTGGGAGCCTTATCCCCAACTCTCGGCAGATGGCCAGACGCTCTACTTCCAAGCCGAGTTTCCGGGAAGCAAGCCCGCCTTCTACCGGTTGCAACTGACAGCGGCGGCGAAACCGGAATCTCTGTTGCCCGCGAGTGCAGACGGTATGAGCATCTTGACGCGCGCACAGTGGGTGGCCCGTACTGTCCCGAACCGGCTCGGCATACGGCTGTCGACGCTCGACGGGGGGCGCATCGCGAAGACGGATGTACGAGAGTTCAGCGAGGCTGGCGGTCGGGACTTCAGCTTGACGCCGGACGGTGCCGCATTGCTCTATGTGAGCGGCAACACATTGTGGCGTCAACCGCTCGGCGGCGGCACTCGAGAGGAGATCCCCATACGGCTCACGCTGCCGGTCCCAACGCCACCGTCGGTGCTGCTCCACCGGGTCCGGGTACTGGACTTTGCTGCGCGTGGATTTGGTGAGGAAACGTCGCTCTTGATCGAGCGCGGGCGTATCAAATGGATGGGGTCTGCCCAAGACCACGAACTTCCGGCCGGGACGCCAGCAGTGGACGCCGGCGGCCGCTTTGCGATCCCCGGCCTTTTTGACGTGCATGGGCACGGAGACGGGTGCGGCGGAGCAGAGCGAATCGCCTACGGCGTCACGTCAGTGCGAAACATGGGAGGGCCGCTCGCGGGACAAAACGACTACGCGGATCGAAGCGACTTCAGCGGCGACGCCGCCCCTCGCTGCTTTTACGCCGGCGAAATGTTCGAGGGTGCACAAGGCCTCTCGGGCGGCAATATGGTCCACCTCTTCGAGGAAGAGGACGCGCGCACCCATGTGCGCCTGTGGAAGGCGCGGGGCGCACAGTTCATCAAGCTCTACCAACAGCTTCCATGGCCGCTGCAGCGAGCAGCAGTAGACGAGGCACGCCGCGTGGGGCTCCCTGTGGCGGCGCACGGCATCACACTCGAGCAAGTGGTCAAGGGCGTGACACTAGGATACGCGGTGTTGTCCCACTGGGAACGGTTCTATGACGATGCGCTCCAGATGTTCGCGGCTATCGGGACGGGGTGGGATCCAAACCTAGCCGGCAGGAGCGGCGTGGAAGTGGTCATGCGAGACGAACCAGAACGCTTTCCTTACGCAACAGCTGCGGCGGTTTTTCGACCGTTCGGAGACAACGCGTTGATAGGTGCCTGGTCCGAGATGTTGCGGACGACTCAGGCAGCATATCGTCGCGGCATCACGATCCTTCCGGGAACCGACAGGCCGTCCGACGGGCTGTTTTTGCAGTGGGAGTTGGAGTTCTATGCCGAGGCCGGCATCCCGCCGCTCGACATCCTACGGTTCGCCACGCATTCCTCCGCTCAGATGGTAGGCGCCGGGCAAGACCTCGGCACACTGGAAGTCGGCAAGCTGGCGGACATGGTATTGCTCGATGCGAACCCATTGGAGGACATCAAGAACACGCAGGCGATCTGGCGGGTGCTGAAGGGTGGATGGGTGTTCGATCCGAAAGTCCTGCGTCCGACTCGGAATTGATCGCCTGGCTGACGAGCGGTCGAGTTCTCACTCCTGAATTCTTCTGAATAGAGGATCTGTTCGAGAAGCGCTGGCTAACCACCGCTTGGAGCCGGCCCGCTTGGTCGCGTGCGATCGTGTCACCGTGGCGTGCTCGCCGAGGAGGCGCTGTACGAGCTCGTGCTCACCGCACGGCCGAACCTCCAGCAGGTCATGGTGGCCATCGGCATCCTGCTGGAACGCGGCTACGGGAAGCCCCCGCAGGCGATCGAGCTGACCGGTGGGGAGGCGGACCTGACGCGCCTCAGCCCCGAGGAACTCGCCGCCCGGGCCAGGGCACTCCTGGCGCAAGTTCAACGGGTGCCCCGGCGGGCAACACAAGCGGGAGGGCCGGCACCGACTTGGCCACCGCCCAGCGCGACCTCGCGGCCCTGGAAGCGGAAGTCGCCCGGCGCGCGGCTCTCAAGATGGCCGGCTACTTCCACGACTGCGAGCCGGGCTGCCAGGCGCGCTCCTCTGATCCGGCCGACCATGTCCCCTACTCCGGCCGCGCGCGACCCACGTGTCGCGTCCTGTATCGCAAGCACGTGGCCTTCTTCCGCGCGGGCGGTCAGTATCGCCAGCGGATGTTCCTCGCCGGGAACCGGACGGGCAAGACGGATGCAGCCTCCTACGAGCTCGTGCTCCATCTGACCGGCGCGTATCCCGCCTGGTGGGAAGGCCGGCGGTTTGACACCCCCATCGAGGCCTGGGCGGCCGGCGACGGTCTTCAAGGGAGCGATCGCCGCATGAACCCGTGGACGGAAGTGTCAACACCTTTGCGAAACTGGACACTCTAGCGAAACTCTGCGTTCCAGCGGTGCGGCTGCCGAAACTGCCGCAGGCGAACGCGCCCGACGATGGACCCGCATACGACGATCCACTACCCAGTCGGCGGAAGCTGATGAAGGCATGTCGAGAAACCGGCGATCGTCACGAAATGCAGCGGAAGAGTCGTGGGTGACTATTCGGCGACCTTGGGAAATATCACCCAGCCGGGGACGGGAGGGGTTCCCTCTCAGCGAGAACTGAACAGCCACACAGTGCCGCCAGAGCGGCCGCGCCCTTGCGTACGGTTCGGGTAGGCGGGTCTGCGCTGGTCGGTTGTGAGGAGCGCCCGATGGACGCAAAGCGATTCGTGATTGGCACCCTCGTCGGCGGGGTGACCGTATTGGCGACCGGCACCCTGATCTTCGCGATGGCACCCTTCCGAGACTTCTTGGCTTACGCCATGAACGCCGGGTCAGCGACGGGCGTTGCGCGAGAACCACAGTTGGTCTGGGCCGTTGCCCTGGGCGCCCTGTCGTACAGCGCGCTCGTGACCTTGGCGATCGGCAGCCGCGCTCGTTCCTTGACTATCGGAGCAGGCATCAAGATTGGGGCGGTTGTCGGCTTCCTCCTCTGGTTCACCGCGGACTTCACGTTCTATGGCATCAGTAACGTAGGAAACCTGACGACTACCGTCGTCGACCCACTGCTCGAGTTCGTGCCCGGTGCAGTCGCCGGAGGCGTCATCGCAGCCGTCCTGGGCAAGATTGGCGATTCAAGACTGAGAACGAACGCCTGAAGCGCCCAACGTGGGAGGCGAGCAGCTCACAGTCAGGCTAATCGCAAAATGAGTCGAGGAAGGTCGGCTGACATGAACCCCATTCGCGCCCTTACGTCGGCATCGGCGATGGCTGTGGCACCACCGCAGACATCACTCGGTCAGCCGGCCAGCCTCGGCGCCGTCGACTCGGTTGCCAGGTTCATCCGGAACCGTCGTGGGCCAAGCGGCAGCCTGCGCCGAAAAGGTCTCGCGTTATTCGTGGCCCTCATGCTCCTGGCACCGTCCCCAAGCTCGGCTCAGGTGCTTCAGTCGTTCGAGGACCTCCCGCTTCGCGTCAACCTCGACGATCAGCTTCGTGTTGAAGATCTGTCCGGAGTCAAGGCCACCGGGCGCCTCACCCGCCTCAAGCGCGAGGAGATCGCGATCCAGACCGAGGCGGGCGAGAAGCGTTTCACGCGCGACACCGTGCGCGCGGTCGCTGTGCGCGGCCACGCGCTCCGCAAGGGCGCACTTGCCGGGGCTGGGGTGTTCGCGGTCCTTGGCGTGGTGGCAATGTGCTCGCGCGAGCCCGAGCGCGAAGGGAGTGCAAACTGCGTCGTCAGATCGCTCGGCTTCCCCCCGTTTGGCGCGGGCGTCGGACTGGCTATCGGGGCACTCGTCCCTCAGATGAGGACGGTCTATCGTGCACAGGAGAATCGCGCGTCCGTTCCGCCCTCGGGGGGTGCGCTCGGTGTTCAGGCCAGCCTGCTCGAGGACCTGGCGCTTCGAGTCAACCTCAATGATCAACTCCGGGTCGACGACTGGTCGGGGGTCGCGACCACCGGTCGCCTGACGCGCCTCATGGCCGAGGAGATCACGCTCCAGACCGCTGCCGGCGAGAAGTATTTCACGCGGGAAACCGTTCGCCAGGTCGCCCTGCGTCACCATCCGCTCCGCATGGCGGTGCTCATCGGGGCCGGCGTGGGCGCGGCCACCGGCGCCGTGGCTGGTTGCGTGGGCCCGGACCGCGAAGAATGCGCGGACGCGCTGATCATGGCCGGCGCCCCCGGCGCGGCTCTCGGACTTGCTGTGGGGGCGCTCATCCACAAGACGACGATCGTCTACCCCGAGTCGGAGCAGCGGACATTCATCGTGCCGGCCATCTCACGCGGCGCCGTCGGGGTCCGGGTGAGCCGACGCTGGTAATGGCAGGCTGGAACTTGCGAACCGAGACCGATGCCTCGGCCGGCAAAGAAGCCGTGGCCTGAAACCGCGAGGGTTTCTAGCACCAGAAACCGTTTACGGGTTATCTCACGCAGTACTCAGCGAGAGGAAGAAGACCCATGATCCGCATCAACCGACGACAGCTCGGCGGGTTCTCGCCAGCGCCATGCTCGGTGCCGGATACCGGTTCTCAGTTTCCTTGCGTTGACCGCCTGTTACCTCGGCTTCTGCTGCCGGTTCTGATCGTCGCCCTCTGCATGATTGGAACGTCGCCCGCGCTCGCTCAAGTTCAGGTAGCGACGCTGGAGGAGCTTCGTGGCGAGTTGAGTTCCGGTGATTTCATTTCACTCGTCCAGGCGACAGGAGACTCGGTCAGAGGCGATTGGTGCGCTTCGCAGACACGGCTCTCGACATCCGCACCGAGACTCGGCTGGCCACAGGCGAACAGCACGCAGACGTCACGGTCCCTGTCGGCACGATTCGGTCGCTGGAGCGGCCTCGCGACTCTTCGCGCAATGGCGTGCTGATCGGGGCAGGCGTCGGTGCCGGGGTGAGCCTGGGGATGTTCATTCACGCAGCCGCCGTGGACTACAACGAGATCGACGAGTGGGGCCCAATGTATCTTGCGATGGGGGCTGAGCTTGATCCGCTTCCGTGGATATCTTCCGAAAGGTGGATACGATGTCCCGCATGGTGTCTGAGATGGCCGGTTGACGAGTCCGTCGGACGGTTCACGGTGTTCTTCCTAGAACCGGTTTCATAACCTCCTGACGGAGGCAAGAAACACTTGTACTTCTTCTCGTGGCGTCCGCTTGACCGACGCGCAATGGGCCAAGATCGAGCCGCTGCTCCCACGACTGCCGCGGACCCGGCGCGGTGGCCGCCCCTGGATCGGCAATCGGGCGGTCATCGACGGCATTCTCTGGGTGCTGAAAACGGGCGCGCGGTGGTGCGACCTGCCGGCAGAGTATCCGAGCCCCTCGACGTGCTGGCGTCGGCTCAAACGCTGGGACGAAGACGGGACGTGGCTTCGGATCTGGCGCGCGTTCATCGCCGAACTGGACGAGCGCGGGCGGTTGCAGTGGGAGACCGCGTTCATCGATGGCACCTTTGCCCCGGCAAAAAAGGGGGCTCCGACATCGGTCCTACCAAGCGCGGGAAAGGCTCAAAGTGCATGGTATTGGTCGAGCGTCAGGGTGTTCCTCTGGGAATCACCATTGCCTCGGCGTCGCCCACGGAGATCACGCTCCTTGACGCGACGTTGAAGACGCGGGTGCTGCCGCACCGCCGCAACCCGAAACACCTGCTCGGGGACCGCGCCTATGACAGTGACCCCCACCGGCGTCGATTGGCCAAACGCGGCATCGTGCTGACCAGCCCCTATCGGGGGAACAACCTGCACCGCCGCTACGAGGATGGCCGGCGCCTTCGGACCTATCGTCATCGCTGGATCATCGAACGGACCATCGCCTGGTTCGGCGCCTTCCGCCGGCTGCTGATTCGCCATGAGCGCTCGACCAGAATGTTTCTCGCGTTCTTTCAACTCGCCGCGGCGCTCATCGCGTTGCGGAGGTTATGAAACCGGTTCTATGCATTGTCGACTTGGTCAAGCCGTCGTCTCAAGCATTTCTTTCACCTTGCGCAGTAGATCCACGGGCAGGAACGGTTTGGTGAGCAATATGAGGCCATGCTCGAAACCGGCACGCATCATCACGTTTTCCGTATAACCGCTCATGTATAGCACGCGGACACCGGGGCGTTCTCCAGTGAGCCGCGCGGCTAGATCCCGGCCGCTCAGACCCGGCATGACCACGTCAGTGACCAGCAGGTGTATCTCGCCTGGATGTTGCCGGGCCATCGCCAGCGCCTCGTCGCCATCACGGACGTCCAGGACTGTGTACCCCTGGTTCGCAAGGATGACGCGCGCGAGGCGGCGAATTGCTCCGTCGTCCTCCGCGAGGAGGATCGTTTGGGAGCCGCCACTAATGTCAACCGCTGTCACGACCTGAACGGGGGGCTCAACCGCCGCATGGGCGATGGGCAAGTAGATTTCGAAGGTGGTTCCGCGTCCGACCTGGCTGTCCACCCAAATGAAGCCATCGCTCTGCTTGACGATGCCGTACACCGTCGCGAGGCCGAGGCCGGTCCCCTCTCCGCGCGCCTTGGTCGTGAAGAATGGTTCAAAGATGCGGGCTTGCGTTTCAGGAGGTATCCCGACACCCGTATCGCTCACCACCAGGCGGACGTACCGACCGGCGGGCATTGGCGGATGACGGTGCGCCCACGCGTCATCGACATCGATGGTATCCGTGGCTAGACGCAGTTCGCCGCCCCGTGGCATTGCGTCTCCGGCATTGATGGCGAGATTTAGCACGACCTGCTCGAGTTGGCCTCGGTCGGCACGCACGGGGTCCAGCACCGGACTTAGTTCAAGCAGAAGCTGGATGTTCTCCGGGATGGTTCGGCGAAGGAGTTTTTGAACGTCCGCGACGACGTCGTTTAGGTCGAGCACGCTGGGTTCCAAGACCTGCCGCCGACTGACCGCCAACAGCTGCCGCGTCACCGCGGCCGCCCGCTGGACCCCTTTGGCCACTTCTTGTAGATCCTCCCGGCGTGCATCACGGTCGTCCAGCGTGTGGAGCACCAGCTCGGTGTATCCGCCGATCGCGGTCAGCAAGTTATTGAAGTCGTGCGCGATCCCGCCCGCCAATACGCCGATGGCCTCCATCTTGTGGGATTGCCGCAGTTGTGCCTCGAGCGAGCGCCTGTCCGTCACGTCCACTGCAACGCCGGCACCACGCAAGGGCATGCCTATCTCGTCATAGAAGAAATGGGCCGTCGAAGAAATGTACCGTTGTATGCCGTCTTGCCAGGCCGTTCGATATTCGATCACCGCATCCCGGTGTTCGCGGACCGCCTCATCGATGGTCTTCAGCACCGACTCCCGATCCTCGGGGTGAATGCAGTCGATGAACGCCAGGAAGCTCTTGCCGAATGTGCCGCGCTCAAGGCCATGCAGCACCTCGCAGGTCTCCGACCAGTAGCTGACGCCCGTCTTAAGATTCGACTCCCAGACGCCGAGCCGCGACACCTCCAGCGCGAAATGCATCCGCTCCTCCACCTCGCTAAGGGCGCGTTGCGCTCGGACGCGTTCGCTGATGTCGCTGGTCACGCTCAACACGATGGGCTGTGTTTCTCCCGCGTCGGTGGACACGTCGAATGGAACGGCACGAGAGTCAACCCAGCGCTCCTCGCCGCTGAGCCCGATCACCCGAAATTCCAGTCGGCCCGGTGAGCCGTCAATCGCCGTGCGGTGCATCTCCAGATACCGATCTCGGTCATCCGGATGGACCAGGTCGGTCACCGGCCGCCCAACGACTTGTGCGAGATTCTCGGCGCCGATGATCGTGAGGCCGGCCCGGTTCATGTCCAGCAGGCGGCCATCCGCCGCCACCAGCTTGACGCAGGCCGGTGCCGCATCGATGATGGTTTTGAGCTGGCGCTCGCTGCGGCTCACGCTTTGTTCGGCCGCTTGGCGCTCGGTGATGTCCTGGGAAACCCCAATGGCGCCGATCACTGAGCCTTGGCGGTCACGCAACGGTGAGTACGACGTTTCGACAACGACGTCGCGGAGGGTGACGATGGCCGTGAACGTTTCGCCGGCCAGCACGCGCCGAGTATTCGCAATGATCTCGGGAACGTCTCGATACACTTCGAACACAGAATGCCCGACCAGCTCAGGCGGGTGGATATCCAGCGCCTCAAGCCCACGCCCTTCGGCCAACGTCACGTGTCCGTCCCGGTTCATCACCAAAAGCACGATCGGAAGACTGGAGATGATGGCATTCAGGTGCTCTTGGCTTGCGCGCAGATCAGCCTCGATCTCGTAGCGACGAGCGACGAGCCAACCGAACGCGCTTGAGATGACAACAAAGCCGAGCAGGAGACGGACATAGGCATGACCTGGTAATGGCGGCGGGAACAACGCGTAGCCAACGGCGCCGAGGATCACCGCGAGAACGCCCGCCTGTCGTCCCCCCACGCGACTGCTCACAATCACCGCGCCAAAGCCCAGCAGGAATGGCGTGTACTGAAGGAACGGCCAGAATCCAGCGGTTAGCGCCAGCGCGCATGCCACACTGCCAGCGGCGATTGCTACTCGCACCAGCCAGGAGGTTCGTGGCAAGGTCAGACGGAAGAACATCGCCCGTGCGCTAGGTGAATCGTCGCGCGATCGGCCGGGTGGACTCTTTCGAGAGACGCGAACTCCATCCCCGTGAGCGGCCGCACAGCGGTGACGCCTGGGCTCACGAACGCTGGCCAACGGGCCTCGACATGTTCCGTCAGCGTCTCAGCGATCACACGGAAGTGGCGGACAATTTGCGTGCTTCGATCGTTCATCCGAGGTTCCGTCTGTCACAGGGGGCACGACACGCGCGGGCTCGGCGCGGACCCGGATGAACGCGTTGGTGGAAGCCGGCACGAAACAGGTCGGATTCTCGCCGAGAACTGGACTGATTGTAGTGTACCCGTGAACCATCGATCCGAAGGGGAGTCTCAATTCTCCAGGCAGGTCGAAGGCCCTCGCCGATCACGGTCGACTAACTGAGAATGCCGCGCTCGTCCCCCGCGTTGCGACGACAGACGCATGGACCACCGCGAAGCCTTCGTGTGGGATAAACCCCGACGTGTCCGCATCGCCCTCAGCAGGAGCCCGTGCCTGACACCGTCCAGACGACGCTCACTAATACGACTGTAATTGATTAGCGCCTCTTGTACTGCGGCCGTGATTCTGGCATAACGGGGACGTGCCGGAGTCGCGAATCCCGCGAGACGACGCCCGCGAAACGCCGGCCCCCGACGTGCTCCGCGAACGCGCGGAGCGGGCGGAGCGCGAGCGAGACATCCTGCGCCGAGAGAACGAGCGACTGCGTCAGCAGGTCGACCATCTGAAGCGACAACTCGATGCGGCCCGCCGGGCGGGCTATCGACAGGCGGCGCCCTTTGCGAAACCGTTGAAAAGGCATCCGAAGCGCCCGGGGCGCAAGCCGGGCGACGCCTATGGGCCCACGGCCCGTCGGCGCGTGCCACCGCGCATCGATGACACGCCTGAGGCGCCGCTGCCGACGCGCTGTCCCAGTTGCGGCGATCGCGTCATCGCGACCGGGGTGGCGACGCAGTATCAAGAGGAGCTGCCAGTCCCACGGGTCGTGGTCCGTGCCTTCCAGGTCCGCATCGGACGATGTCGCGGGTGCGGGCGGCGCGTTCAAGGCCGGCATGCGCTCCAAACGTCGGATGCGCTCGGTGCCGCGGCCGCCCAACTGGGTCCGCAAGCCGTCGCGTTCGCCGTCATTCTGAATAAACAACTCGGCTTGTCGTACGGCAAGATCGCCACCCTCTTCCAACAGCAGTATCGACTCACGGTCACGCGCGGCGGCCTCGTCCAGGCGGTCCATCGCGCGGCGCGCCACGCGCAGCCGACCTACGCGGCGTTGTGTACCGCCGTGCGCGGCAGTCCGATGGTCAGTCCGGATGAAACCGGCTGGAAGGTCGGGGGCCAATTGCAGTGGCGGTGGGCCTTCGCGACGCCGGACACGACGGTGTATCGGATTCAACCCGGCCGCGGCTTTGCCGAGGCCGCCGCGGTGCTCGGCGCTGACTTTGCCGGCGTGCTCGTCCGCGATGGCTGGGCGCCGTATCGGCACTTCACGGCCGCCGCGCATCAAACGGGTTTCGCCCATCTGCTGCGACGCTGTCGGCTCGTGGCCGCCGATCATCCGCGCTCCGCCTTCGCCACCGACGTGCAGGCGATCCTGCAGCAGGGCCTCGCGGTCCGCGATCGCTATCACGCTGGGGGCGTGTCGGCGCACGGCCTCGCGGTCGCCCGCGGGCATCTGATCACGCGCCTGGCGGGCCGGCTCGGCCGGCCGAGTCCGGTGCCCGACGTGCAACGCTTCGCACGGCACCTCGATCGCGAGCTTCCGGCGATGTGGGCGTTCTTGTTTGATCCGACGATCGATGCCACCAATTGGCGCGCCGAGCAGGCGATCCGACCCGCCGTCGTCACGCGCAAAGTCTGGGGCGGTAATCGGACGTGGGCGGGCGCCGACGCCCAACAGACGCTGGCCAGTGTGATTCGCACCGCGCAACAGCGACACCTCAATCCCCACGCCCTGCTCGCATCAATGCTGCAATCGCCAGCGCCCCTCGTCCCGCTCGACCTGCAGTCGCCCGCCGTCAACTGACGCGCTAATCAATTACATACGACTTTGTCAGATCCGCAGCGGTAGATGGCGACGAAGCTGAATAATGTGATCCAACTGCTTCGGATGCGCGGCGAAGTACAACGCAGTGAAGACCTCGCAGACGAGGGTGCGAACCGCCGGGAACGTGAGCGGTCGACCGCGCGTGTGCGAGCGCTCCTGTTGCAGGAACGTGTAGGCCACCGCCGTGAGCACAACATGGCGGTGCCAGCCGGGATAGCTGCGGCCTTCGAAGTGGTCGAGGCCGAGCTCGTCCTTGAGGTGCTGGTACTGCTGTTCGATGGCCCACCGCTGGTGGGCGATCCAGACCAGTCGCTTGAGCGCGGTGGTGACCGGCAGATGCACGAAGAAGTATTTGGCGACGGTACGGCTGCCCAGCGGGCGTTGTACGAGCAGCCAGATTTCTGGCAGGAGATGGCCGTGCCTCCACGCGTGCGCCGGTGTCACGCGGATGGCGGCGAACTCGGCGCGCCAGCGGGTCAATTGCTGTTCGTTGTGCCACGTGATGCGGCGCCAGGCCCGGGCCGGCAGCGCCGCTGCCAGTGTCTTCACCGTGATGGGTTTGACGTCGTCGAGCAGACGGAACCGCGTCGCGGGCCGCCCCCGCCGGATGGCCGCGGCGGGCGCCACGACGCGCGGCGTGCCCCGGAAGACGGTCAGGTACGACGAAATCCCGAGCGCATACGGCAGATCCAGCCGATGCAACGCCTCGCGAAAGACCGTCACGTCGCCATAGGCCGCGTCGGCCAGCACGGCGGTGACGGTGAGTCCGGCGGCCCGGGCCCGGCGCAGCAGCGTGAGTGCCAGCCGCCATTTTTCTTGAAAGCGGATGGGCGTGGGGATGTGCGCTCGCTCGCACCGAGCGCGATCGCGCGTCCACTCTTGCGGCAGATACAGCGCCGCGCCGAGGATCCACGCGCGCCCCTTGGCCCACAACAACGCCGTGGTCGCCACCTGGCAATTGGCGATCTTGCCCAGCGCGCCGCAGTACTGCCGCGCGACGCCGACCGAGTGCTTGCCCTGTTTCGGAAAGCTCGTGTCGTCGATCACGAGGATCCCTTCACGGACCGGCAACAATTCCAGCAGCCGGCGCCAGACCGGCTGCCAATCCCAGGTCGCGTGGGTGATGAAATGCTGGAACGTTTGATAGTGGCCGGGATCGGTGACCCGCGTCAGCATGGCCTGCATCGACTTGCGCGGGCTGTCGCCCAGCAGGCCCTGCAGATACCGGCGCAGCGACGCGCGCTGCAAGCGAGAACTGAAGCAGCCCTTGAACTGCTCGAGATACCTCAGCAGTCGGCGCACGCGCGGCCATGCGCTCTCGTCGAGCACTGGCGCTAGCGGTTGCCGCGCTCGGCTCCTTCGCCGGCGGCACGATCGGCACACTGCTCCTGGCGACGGTGGCCGCACCGCTGGCGTCTCTCGCGGCACGGGTCGAGGCGGCCGACTACACCGCGCTGATGGTGTGCGGTCTCGTCGCCGCCATCGTCGTCGCTCAGGGGTCCGTGCTCAAAGCCGTCGTGATGACTACGGCCGGTCTGGCGCTTGGCATGGTCGGCACCGATCCCACGACCGGGCAGGCGAGATTTACGATGGGCATCCCCGAGCTCGTGGACGGCATCGGGTTCATGCCGCTCGCCATTGGGATGTTCGGCCTCGCCGAGATTGTCGGTCGGCTCGCATCCCGAAGCGAGCAGCCTGTAACATCAGCGCGGATCGACCATCTGCGGCCAAGGCCAGGCGAAGCGAAGCGCGCGGTCGTGTCGACCTTGCGAGGGACGGCGATCGGTTCGGTCCTCGGCGTACTTCCGGGCGGAGGGCCCGTCATTGCGTCTTTCGCGTCGTACGCGATGGAGAAAAAACTCGCGTCCGGTGCGACAGCGCTTGGGTCTGGCGCCATAGAAGGGATCGCCGGACCTGAGTCGGCCAACAATGCCGCCGCACAAACCTCGTTCGTGCCCCTTCTGACGCTCGGTCTTCCCTCGGGGCCGGTCGGCGCACTGCTGCTCGGCGCATTGATCGTGCACGGCATTCAGCCGGGTCCGACCGTTCTCACCACGGAACCCACGCTCTTCTGGGGACTCGTGGCGAGCATGTGGATTGGCAACGTGATGTTGCTCGCCCTCAACCTCCCGCTGGTCGGATGGTGGGCGCGATTGGCTCGGGTTCCGTATCGGTTTCTGTATCCCACGACCGTGGCGCTGTCATGCACGGGCATCTACGCGCTCAACCACAGCACGCTGGATCTGCTGCTGACTGCGCTGTTCGGCGTCGCGGGGTACCTGCTGAGGAGGCGTGGCTTCGAACCAGCGCCGTTGGTACTCGCCTTCATACTCACTCAGCCGATCCGGGACAACCTAAATCGCGCGTTGGTGTTTTCTAACGGCGATCTCACGACATTCGTGACCCATCCGCTGAGCGCCGTTCTACTCGCAATCGCGGGCGCGTCATTGCTGGTGACAACGCTGCCCGCCGTTAGACGCAGGCGTGCGCTTCTGGTGTAGGCGCAGAGGACTTCAACCTGACGCTGAACACTGCGGCTGGCCATGCTGGCGTAAACGAACTGCGGTGTCTGAACAACGCGCTCAAGCACAGCAACAGGGTTACCTCGCAGCTTTCACAGTTCAAGACCGTTGTGGATGGTAGAGTGAAGCATTGGAAGGCTGGAGATGACCTCGGTCGCAAGGGCCTTCGGCTTTATTTTACCAGGCTCTCGCCCATCGTACAGGAGTTCCTCCTTGATATGGATGCCCGCCTCGGAAGTGGATTGGTCAAAACGACGTAACAGGGTGTCGCCGAAGGCAAGGGAAGAGCGAGGCCGCCGAATACCCACAAACGCGAAGTTTCAAAAAAGTATCGCGATACCTCGGAGGTTCAGAAATGAAGGGCCAATTTCAGTCATTCATGCCCGTCTGCATCTTCGTGCTGGCCCTCCAGGCTCAGTCATCTGCCCAAGGTCCAGCACCGATCACGGCCGAGACCGCGCGACGCATTGACTCGGTGTTTGCGGCCTGGGATACGACGCGCTCACCAGGCTGCGCGCTTGGAGTGAGCCAGAACGGGAACCAAGTCTACTTGCGCGGGTACGGGATGTCGAACCTGGAGTACGACGTCCCTATTTCACCAGACTCCATCTTCAACATCGGATCCGTTTCCAAGCAGTTTACGGCATTCTCGATTGCGCTGCTGGCCAGCGACGGCAAGCTGTCGCTCGATGACGATGTGCGACGCTACTTGCCCGAAGTCCCGGAGTTCGGGCAGAAGATTACGCTCCGCCATCTGTTGACGCACACCAGCGGTTTGCGGGACGTGGGTGCGCTGTTGGGCCTAGCTGGATGGCGGGTTTCCGATGGGAATCCTGGAGCTACCTTCGTAGCGTCTCGGTTGCATGAGCCGGTGACAGTAGCTGATGTGCTCAGGATGACTGCGCGCCAGAAGTCCCTCGACTTCATGCCTGGTGCGGAGTTCCTTTACAACAACACCGGATACAAACTGCTGGCCGTGATCGTCGAACGCGTTTCAGCTCAGACTTTCCGTGAGTTCGCGGAGGCGCGTATCTTTCGGCCGCTCAACATGCATGACACACAGGTCCTCGACGACCCCGGTACGATTGTCAGGAGGCGTGCGTCCGCGTACCAGCCCCTCCCAGGCGGATGGAGGATTCATGTTCCCGCGACTTGGACCGTTGGCAGTTCTGGAGTTTACTCGACAGTTGGTGACTTACTAACGTGGGAGGAGAACTTCGTAGATGCCCGCGGCCGTGAGCGCGCCGTGTTGGACGAGATGCAGACGCCCTCACGGTTGAACGATGGGACGCCGACGGGCTACGGATTTGGAATTGGCTCCCGCACGCACCGGGGCTTCGGGGCTATCGGGCACGGGGGAGACGATCAAGGGTATCTGTCCGAGGTTGTTCGATTTCCCGATCAGCGCCTCGCCATCGCGGTGCTCTGCAATGCCAGTACGATCTACCCACGTCCCCTCGCTGACAGGGTGGCAGAGATCGTCCTCGGTTTGGACGCGCTCGCGCCGGTCGCCCCACGTGCGCCAGTGGTGGCGGTCGGCGAAGCCGAAATAGCAGCGCTCGCTGGCACGTATTTGAACCCGATCACAGAAGTTGTCAGGCGGTTCGTGATCAAGGATGGGCAACTGATTGGACCTGGGGGGCCATTGACACCCCTCGGCGGCGGTCGATTCCGCGTGGGAGAACTGCCGGACCATGTGCTGTTTCCTCCGGCAAGCGCCGGGGCGCCGCAAGAATTTCACATCCTAGCGCCCGCGCGGACTATCAGGTTCTCACGCGTGACGGTTCCGTCGCATTCACTCATGGATCTGAAGGCGTACGCCGGCGAGTACCGCAGCGATGAACTGGACGTGACTTATACGCTCGTCGTGATGCCAGGAGGCGAACTCGCTGTACTTCGGGATAAGGTCGATGCGGTGTCCTTAACCACGGTCACACTCGACAAGTTCTCCGGCCAATCACTGGGTTCCACGGTGACATTCGTGCGCGCACCATCTGGCGACGTGACCGGCTTTACCATCGCCGGGGACACACCCAGGCGTTTGTCGTTTACGAGAGTCCCTACAGATCTCGTGACCGGCAAGTAGGATCATGGGTTTCGATCAGCTGCCGAACCCGCAAATGGAGCCGACGGGCCGGATAACGTGTGCCTTCATGTCGCCGTGGCACGCGGCTCATTTGCAGCGTTGGGCCGTCACGACACCCCTTTGGATTGAGTCATTCGGCGGCGACTTGGCGATGCTCGGCGGGAGGTTCCAGTTCGGGATTATCGGCTCAGCCCATGGGCTTTCTCAGTCGCCACGTTTGTTCGAGCCGGTCTGGCCCAGCGCAGCGCATTCACGGGGTAAGCGACAGTCTTCATTGAAGACGTTCGCAAGGAGTCGAATATGCGCAGGAACCGCAGAGACGTGAAGGTCTCGGTCGCACGGATGTCGGCCATCGTGCTGGCCGCTGGGGTCCTGTGGACGCCGACCGCCGGGGGAGCACAGCCCCCGCCCGCTGGTCAGGCCGTGGTGGATGGTGTGTGGCAAGCAGAATTGCCAATAGGTGGGTTGTGGACGATCACGCTCAAGTTGGACGGGGCTCAGCTGACGGGATCCATTAGCCAAGGCCCCGAGGATCCCACCGACATTTACGACGGCAAGGTCGAAGGCAGCAGGGTCGTCTTCAAAGCCAGAGGTGGCAATGGCGACCGCACCATCACATTCACGGGCACAGTAGGCGCTGGCGAAATCGCCTTTACGCGAGATGTCCAGGTCCGCGAGGGTGGAAGTCCGGGCGGTACGGGCATCTACGGTGCCAGGGCTGTCAAGGAGTTCACCGCGACGCGTCTGTCGTATTCGCCTGCACTTGTGGCGGTCCGTCAGAATGCTCCGGTCCAGGATCTCCGGCAGTGGGCCCGTCAACGTGCCTACGCGATCTCGTCAGTAGAGACCGACACTCGCGGCGACGCAGACCTCCGCCCCCTCCGCGATATCATCGGCAACGCGCAGGTGGTCGCCTTCGGTGAGCCGTTCCATGGGGGACACGAACCCCTGGCGATGCGGAATCGGTTGATCCGCTACGCCGTCACGCAGTTGGGATTGACGGCTGTCGCGCTCGAAACTGGCCTTACGACTTCAAAGCGTTTATACGATCACGTCCTCGGGAAGACCACCGAGACCGACGCCGCGCTCCGCGAATCCTTTAGCTATGGGTTTGGCACCTATCCAGAGAATCTTGAACTCATTGGATGGCTGCGATCCTTCAACGCGGCCCAGCCACCTGCCCGACAGGTTCGCCTGTACGGCATCGACCTGACCGGCCAGGTGTTCCCGTACGCCTATCGATCGATCGAGGCGGTACTGGCGTTCGTGGACCAAGCTGATCCGAGCCTCGGCCGCGAACTCCGGACGCGATACGCCGATGTCATTCCGGTCTTCAGGTCGGACAGCTACGGAACGTTGACGCCGACTGAGAAAGACGCAATCACCGCGAAGATTCAGGACATGGTTGCGCTGATGCGTCGAGAACGTATTCGGCTGACCGCAGCCACGTCAGAGGATGACTATGAGTGGGCTCTTCGCCAAGCTGTGGGTGCGGCACAGGACGACGCATTCCTGCGATCGCTTCCGTCGACACTCGATTTGAAGCAACTGGGGAGTTCGCCGGAGAACTTCCAGCAAGGGGAACGGTGGGATCACAAGCAGGAAATGCGCGAGATCGCGATGGCCGACGATGTGCTGTGGGTGCAGCAGCGCGAGAGTTCCCGCGGCGGAAAGACTTTCTTCTTTGCCTCCAATTCGCACGTCCAAGCAAGCCTCGTGATTCGAGGTTCAATAAACCGGCCATTCACACTCCTGCGGTATCGACCCGCCGGCATGTACTTGCGATCGGCTCTGGGACGCGAGTTGATTGTCATCGGCACGTACTACGGCCATGGTGCGGATCCGGACGGACCTAGGCCGATGGACCTCGCAGGCATGGACGGCCTGCTCAGTTCGGTCTCGATTCCTCGATTCATCATGGATCTTCGAGACCTGCCCGCAGCCGGCAGGCTCCATGACTGGTTCCAAGCAGCTCATCATAACCGCGGGTGGGCGACAATTGTCGCACCAATCGAGAATTACGACGCGATTCTGTTCTTGGACAACATCACCCCAACGCCGCCGCCTCAGAAGCAGTAAGCAGTGCCGGCAGTATCCCCCTTGCGCGGCCCAACACCTATCAGCCGACGGCGCTTGCTCCAATCGTGAAGCGCCGCGGCTGAAGCCGGACCGTTCGACCGACCTGCGCGGAGAGAGCGACGGCACATGAGGCAATTCGCGACGATAGCCGTGATGGGAATGTGCGCAACACTCTTGCTTGATCGCAGGATGTGCTTCTACGGTGCCGATCCAAGTTCACCCCCAAGCTGAAGGCAGGGTTGAGGTCACGGCGCAACCCCTTCGGCCTGACCCAGCCAAACTGCGTGAGTTGGGGTTGAATCCGGACGATGTCGAAACACCGGTGGCGATCGAGCGACGCGCACCCGAATACCCAGAACCTGCCAGGCTGGCTGGCATCGAGGGCCTCGTAACCCTCAGGTGCGTAATCCAAACGGCCGGGAATGTGGACCAATGCGACGTGACTAAGGCCTTGACTCCAGAGTGCGATGCAGCTGCGCTGGCTGCGGTCACGCAGTGGAAGTACACACCGACCAAGGTCAAGGGCATCCCGACTGCCGCCTACGTCACCATCTCGTTCAGCTACCGGTTGGTCGCCGCGCCGAAGGGCGCGGAGTGATCGAGAGGTCGTCGAACAATGCGTTGGAACCCGACGTCCTCCCAGGTTTGAGTAGCACGTAGAATTAGAGACCGGTCACCGAAAGGGAGATCGGACGTAAGAAAACGATTCACTGAGACGCAGATCGTCGGGTCCACACCGAAGCGATTCTCCGAGGAGCCCTCCGGGAGCGTCCGTGTCGAGTGCCATTTCGAGTGACATCATGCCGGCGAAATAGGAAGAAGGTGGCGAACGGACAAAAGAGAACGAAAATCGCGTTCGTGGCTAACTGGCAGAATCGGAAGGAGTTGGTAACTCGTAGTAGAAATCGGCAAACGGACGAAAAAGGATTTGGCGGACTCCCTGCCTCCCAGCCAATAACACCCAGCCGTTCAACGATTTACGCCATCGAGTTCTACAGGGTGGCGTCGATCGGGCAGCCACGTGCTCGGGCACGAATCTCCCGAACAACGCTGCGACCCAACTCGCTGACCATGCACCGTTTCGCGGATCCATGCAGGGCAGCCAGGTCTGATCGGCATCCGCCGTGAGACACGAATGAGACACGGCGGGTGAAGAAGCAGGCGTTCGGATCATCGCCCACCCCGCGCCCATCGGCGGTACGCTTCGACCCATTCCCACCCGGTCGGAGGAGGCTCCGGAAGGGCAAGGCTCGTGAGCGGGATTGATGATCGCTCGCGCCCGCGGTAGCACAGCGCCACGACCTCGCCGCGATCGGTGACGTCCAGCTTCCTCACCGAGACCGTCACTCCGAGAACGATCGTGTCGAACGGCAGGGCGAGTTCCTGCTCGAGCGTCGCGTGAAACCCGACGGCCTGCTCGGCGGGCCCGTAGGCGTCGACGATCGCCTGTTCGATCAGCTCGTCGAGACGGTGCGGCGACAGCCGGCGACGCCGCGCGCGCTTTGCGAGCCGCGTGCTTCGAGACATCCTCGCGGCCTTCAGGGCCGGTCTATGAGAAGTAGTCGCTGCAGCGCCTTGCGGGCCCTTGGCTTTCGCGTGGCGACGTAGCCGACAATCTCGTACGGATTGAACACCTGGTAGATCGCGGAAAGGAACCGCGGCAACTCGGCTGCGCACTCAGGATGATCCTTCGCCGCGTCGGCAAGCGCCGGAAGTTTCTCGCCAATCAGGTAGTCGAGCGCGCTCTTCGCGCCGAAGCGTCGCTTGATTCCGCGCGTTGCCCGGCACGGCTCGATCCACACCTTCTCGAATCGCACGAGCCCGAATATACCCGCAAACGGTCTCGCGGGGCACGACGTTCACGGACCGCCATCTCCTGAAATCTCACCGACCTGTTCGAGCGCGTGCCGTACCAGCGCAGGAGCAATGCGGAAGCCCTCCGCGTTGAGCGCATCAAGGACGGGCTTGAGGGCAGGCAGCACGCCCGATTGTCGCGCCTGTACGAGCACACCGAGCGTCCCGCGCACCGCCAGTCCGCGCTCCTGCGCAACCGCCCGACCAAGACGCTCGTCGATCAGCAGGAGGTCGGCGTGTAGAGACTCCGCGACGAGAATCGCCGCCGTTTCTCCCGGGTCCAACCCGAGGTCTGCCGAAGACGACGGATCGTCGACGATACGAATCCAACCGGCGTGCCGAAGACTCTCGATGCCTGGTGCAGAAGGCCGTCTCTCGACCGCCTCGTCCCAGACGGCTCTCGGGACCACGACGTCACCGAAGAGCGTTGAAAGGACGTGGAGAAGGCGGATGCGCGAGAGATAGATGAGGGGCGAGCTGTCGGCGACGACGAGCACGAGGGCCGCTCAGTGAGTGGCCTTCGGAATAGTCGCGAGCTCGCGCTTGAAGTCCTCGACGTCGTAGTCGATGGCCTCGAGACCGTGTCGACCGGCTTCGACGAGGAACTCGTCGAGCGACATGTCGAGCGCCCGAGCGGCTCCCGCGCGGGTCAAACGGCCGGCTCGCACCTCGTCGATCACGAGCAATAGGCGCGCGCGCGTCGCCAGCTCCTCGGTCGGCCGATCCGACAGTGGGCCCGGGATCGCAACGGTGATCTCCATGGAGGCCATTGTAGCCGCTGTCGGCCGCTTTACGCACCGTGGCGAATCCTATTCCTTGCCGCGGCTCATTGGGCTTACCGCAAGCCGGGGCTATGTCCCGGGCGTCGGCTGAGACAGAATGAGACATTCTGCACGAGAACACACGAGAACGGAGGGGAGCAAAGCGAAGCGCTGGGCGTGAAACACGCCCGCGCCGGCGCCTGACGATGAGTATTGAAAACGGCGGGGTCGAGCACATGCTCATGTGCCCGCAGCACTCCAGCCAGATGCCGCGAAGAAAGGCGTCCAGGTTGGAGTGGCTGGCATCGGCCCCCTACCGCATCGCGCGCTGCAGCCACGTCATCACGGCAGCCATATCCGCTTCGGTCATCACCATGTGACCGCCCGTCGTCCAGGTCGCGTCTTTGGGCTGGCCGGCGAGCGCGAACAGCGGATCGACGGCTGCGGACCGCGGGAACGTCTGGTCGTTCACCGAGTTGAGCATCAGGAGCGGCCGGGGCGCGATGCGGCCGATGTAGTTCGCCGGACAGACCAGTTCCAGGTGGTGCAGCTCCGCGGCCGTCGCGTGACCTCCAAACAAGAGCGCCACCGGGCTGAAGCGCGAATCGATGCCCGCCGCAAGCGCCGCCGCCATAGCACCGCGGCTGGAGCCCACAAGGGCGATGCGTCCGGCATCGGCGCCCGTTCGTGCGAGAAGCAGGTCGAACGCGCGCCGGACATCGCGCACGGTCTGTGTCGTCCACGCCAGATAGACGCCCGGCTGGTTGTACAGCCGCTGGTGTTTCTCGTCGTCCGTGTACGTCGTGAGCAAATCGGTGGCGCGCTCGCCGAAGTACGGCAGGTCGATGGCGATCACGCTCCATCCGGCGCGCGCCATCAGAGTGGCGAGAGCCACGTTGTTCGGCAGATCCTTTCCCCGGGCCCCCGCGCTGTGCAGCAGCACAACACCGGGACGACCCGCAGTATCGGCTCGGTGGAGCAGGAACGCCGGGATCCGGACGCCCGGCGAACTCTGGAACGTCAGGCGCTCCGTGATGATGGCGTCCCCAGTCGCAGTCTCGGTCACCTGGACGTCGAATGGCACGCGAGGGTCGTAGCTGAAGAAGTCGAAGAACGATTCGAAGGTGTCGTCGTCGACGGGGCGGCGGATCCAGACATCGTCTCGCGCGCGCTCGGGAGGGGCGCCGGGCCCGGCCAGCAGGGTCGAGGCCGCAGCCGGCTCTGCGCCGTCCGCGGCTGGTGTCACCAGGCGGAAGCCGATTCCGGGACTGCTCTGGGCGGCGTCGAACCATTCGACCCGCTCGAAGTCGTGGGCGGGCTCGAGCCACGACGATCCCGCCGCCGGACGAAGTCCGCCGGGCGCTTCGTCACGGAGCCACTCACGGGCGTTGCCAGCCATGTCGGCCAAGCCGAACGGACTCAGGCCGCCGGGATAAGCCCCCACGGGTGTCGTGCCGGCCAACCCGAAGTTGGCGCGCAGCTCCGCCGTTCGTGCGTCCGATCCCCACGGGAAGCCTGACGCGCTGGCCCCGGTGGCGGCGCGCTGCCATTGATCGAAGGCGGGCAAGGTCTTGCCGGCCCAGCGCGCGTAGGCGGACGCCTCGTACCACGACACGCCGACGACCGGGTGGTCCGCCTGGCCGTCGGGATACCGACCGTTCGACCAGCCGCGCGGGCCCGGAAGTCCCGTGCGATCGACGAACCGTATCAGCGCCTGCGCGCGGGGTGTCGGTTGTCCGTCGATGAGGATCGTGGCCGGCCAGTGCGCGGGGTTGTCGTAGCCGCCGTCGGCGACGAACTCGGCAAACTCGTCGTTCGTCACTTCGTGGCTGTCAATGAAGAAGGCGCCGACGCGTGCGGATCGGCCGCCGACCTGCGCCTCGCCCTCATCGACGAATACCATGTCGCCGCGGCCCTCGATACCGCGCGCGAGGTCGCGATCGATCCGTACGGCCGATCCCGCTGCAAGCTCGACCAGCAGGCGAGTCCGCGCCGCGCCTGACGCGGCAAGGTCGATGACATATTCGCCCGCCACGAGGCGCCGGTCGGTGATGGGCGTCGATCCAAGGTCGATGGCCTCGACTGTTGGTGCTTGGCGGCCGAGCCGCACGCGCTGCGCGCGGACATCGGCCGCCGGCCTCGTATCGACCGAGATCGTTCCCGAGATCGCCTGCGCGACGGAAGCCAGTCGCGGGTCGGCCGCATCGATGGCAGCTCCCTCCAGCGCCGCGTAGGCAGCGTCGAGGTCGCCGTTGTCAGCGGCCGCCTCGAGGACGACGATGAGGTCTTCCAGGCGCTGCCGTTGCGCTGAGCGGCTGTACAGCAGGCCCGCGGCGATCGCGACCAGGATGACGACCGCCGCAGAGCCATACCAGCGGCCTGAGGCACGCGTCCGATACTGGCGAAGCGGAGCCGCCGGCTCGGCGCCGCCTGGTGCGACGCCGGTCGAGCGCTCCCCCTCCGCCAAGGGCGTGTCTCGTGGCTGGTCGACGATGGCAGCGGCCTCGGCGCCGAATCGATACCCGCGCTTCGGAATCGTCTCGATGTGGGGCTGCCCATCGGGTTGCGCGCCAAGGACCCGGCGGAGCATGAACACGTGCTGCGCGAGGTTGGCCTCCTCGACGAACGTGTCGGGCCAGAGCGCCCGCATGAGCTCGTCCTTGCCGAGGACACGGTCTCGGTGCTCGATGAGCAGTTTCAGGGTGTCGAGGGCCTTGGGCGTGAGCGGCACCGGACGGCCGTCGCGCAGCAGACGGTGCGTCAGCAGATCCAGCCGAAACGGCCCGAATTCGTAGCCGCGTGTGACCCCAGCCATGGCCGACTGCCGCTCTTGAGAGATCCTTGACCGAACGTTGATGTCCCGTTGAGGACTTGGCGTGTCCCTCCGGTCTAGGGTGTGGCGATCGTACACCCAACCCCGGTCCATGGCCCCCGAATCCGAGTCTTGTTCGCACACGGTCTCGAAACCCGTCGTCTCGCGCCCGTTGTCGCGACGGTCCGCTCTTCTCCGAAAGGCGGACGGGAGGCCGGCCGTCCTGCCAGCTCATCGCGATGGCGTGCTGTTCAAGCGATTGCACCGGGAGGCGGTTCTCGCCGCGATCGCCAGGCGCGAGCTGCTGCACCTGCTGGCGCTGGCTGCCACGGGTTGCGTGGTCACGCGTGCGCCTCGTGAGGCGTCCGCGCTCACCGTGGCGTGGCCGGCCAGTGAGTGGGACTTCTTGTTCACGGACAGCTCGTCCCAGTTCCTCGTGTTTCTGCCGCTCGTGTCGCGCAACGCCAGGGGAGAGATCGAGGGCCGACTCGCCCGGAGCTGGGAGCGCTCGCCGGACTACCGCACCTGGACCGTCCGCCTCCGCGCCGGCCTCACCTGGCATGACGGACGTCCCGTCACGGCTCACGATGTCAAGTTCACGCTCGACCTCTTCATGCATCCGGACGTGCTCCTCATGGCTCCGGGCGCGGTGTCGATGACCGTGCTCGACGAGAGCACGTACACGATCGCCTATCACACGCGGGCGTACGCGGCTGCCAGTGCACCTGTCGCCAGTCCGTACGACGACTACACGGTCTATTACCCCAAACACCTGCTGGAGAATCTTGACCCGAAAACCTTCCGGAGGTGGGAATTCTGGAAGCGCCCGGTGGGAAACGGCCCGTATCGCGTCGTCCGCCACCTTGCGCAGACGATGATGGAATTCGAGGCCAATCCCGACTACTATCGGGGCCAGCCCAAGATCGAGCGCGTCGTCCTGAAGTTCCTGCCGGGCGCGGCCACCGAGGCCACCGAACTGGCCAGCGGCAACGTGCAGGCGGCCTGGGTTCCCAGGGCCGACCTCCTGAAGCTCCGCAGGGACCCGCGCTTTCTGGAGTACTACTCCATTGGTCCTCACATCCTCAGGACAATCGCCTGGAACCAGCGGCATCCGTTCTTCCATGACACGGCCGTCCGTCTGGCGCTCACGCTAGCCATCGATCGGCGCGAGCTGTATCAAGCGCTCAATCTGCCCGACGCGATTCCCATTCTGGATGGACCGACAGCCAGGTATGCGCCGTGGCGCGAATTGCCCGATCCGCTGCCGTACGATCCCGCGCGAGCGAAGGAGCTGCTGGAGGGAGCAGGCTGGCTCGACACGGACGGTGATGGGGCACGTGAGCGTGAGGGCCAGCGCTTCCGCTTCGCGATGCTGAATCAGGCGGAGGGGGGCGACGCAGCGGCCGTCTACGTCCAGGCGGCGCTTCGACGTGTGGGTGTCGAAGTGCAGATTCAACGGGCGGAGAGGCGCGTCATTCAGCAGCGAATCGGAGCCGGCCGGTTCGATGCTGCCTCGCTGGCCATGAATTTCGGCACGCAAGCTCTGCTCTCGTGGTTCGGTCCGGAATCTGTTCTCGGGTACTCCGCGGGCAGAGCGACTCCGGTGCTCGGCAGGCTCGAGAGCACGCTGGATCCCGACGAGATCGCCCGGCTTCATCGCGAGCTGATGCTGATCTTGCAGGCGGACGTACCGGCCACGTTCCTCTTCCCAAACGTCGAGACGACGGTGGCCTCGCGAAACCTGCGCGGGTTGAGCAGCCCCTATCACGCCGATGCGCTTCGATACCTGGAGAATCTGTGGCTCGAGGAGGTGTCGTGAGTCTCCAGCGAAGACCGCGTCCGGACGCCGTCGCGGCCACACGCCTCGCGCGGCGCGAGTGGCTGCTCCAGATGTTGGCGTTTGGCGCCGCCGCCTGTGGGCGCCGCATTGACGACCCGGCGCATGCACGCGGCTCGACGGTGGTCATGGCCATTCCCGGGCCCGGCGTCCTCCAGTACGACGCGTGGGGCTTCGACTCGCTGACGTTCCTCACGATGGCGAAGGAAGATGCGCGCGGAGAACTCGTGCCGGACCTGGCGCAGCGCTGGGAGCACTCCGCCGACCACCGCGAGTACACGTACCACCTTCGTACGGACGTGCGGTGGGACGACGGCGTGCCTGTCACCGCGCACGACGTGAAGTTCACTTCGGACCTGCTCAATCATCCGGATGTCGCCTCCGGCGGTCCGGACGTGGAGGTGATCGACGACTTCACGGTGCGAATCCTCGGCGGCCCCGACTCCCTCGTCTATCCGAGGTGCCTGCCGCGACACGTGCTCGAGAGCTGCGATCCCAAGCGGTTCTGGCAGTGGGACTTCTGGACGCGCCGCGTCGGATGCGGGCCCTTCCGCTTCCGCCGCGAGATCCCGCAAACGATGGTCGAGTACGAACGGAACCCGGACTACTACGGGGCAAGGCCGCGGATCGAACGGGTCATCTTGAAGTTCGTGGGCGAGGCCGGGCTCACCGAACTGCTGGCGGGCAGCGTCGACATGGCCCGCGCCGACCCGACCCAGATCCCGCGGATCGCAGACGACGGCCGATTCCGGATCTACCAGGAGGTCTCGCACGGCGCCTGGGCGATCCACTGGAAGTGCAATCACGCGCTGTTCTCGGACGCCCGGGTCCGGCGGGCGCTCACCCTGGCGATCGACCGGCAGGAACTGCTCCGGTTGATGAACTTCTCGCCCGACCTGCCGATCACGGACGGGGTCTTCACCAGGCGGCAGTTCCGGCGTCGCGAGTGGCCTGAGCCGCTGCCGTACGACCCGGGTCGGGCACGAGCGCTGCTGGATGCCGCCGGCTGGATGGAGCCTCGGGAGGGCGGCATGAGAGAGAAACAAGGGAGGGCGTTTCGTTTCACGGCGATAGTGAACTCGAGTGTTGGCGTGCCGAAGCTCGCGGTCTACGTCCAGGCCTTGTTCAGGAGCGTTGGCGTCCAGATGGACATCCAGTTAAGCGATGCGCCCTCGATGTGGCGCGTGCTCAGGGCCGGAGACTTCGAAGCCTGGATGCACGTCGCGCAGCCGGGCGTGGGAGCCCAGGAACGGGACTTCGGCAGGGGCTCCGGGCGGGGCAACACCACCGGCTACGAGAACCAGGCGGTCTACGACGTCATCGACCGCCTTCGGGCAACGGCCGACCCGGACGAAGAGGACAGCCTGTACCGGCAGTTGACCGAGATCTACCGCGCCGACGTGCCCTTCACCCGACTCATCCCATTCACCCTCGACTGGTTCGTCCACCGGCGGATCGGCGGGCTCAGCACGCCATTTCGGGCGTTACCCGACGAGCACCTGGCGGAGTTGTGGGTGGAAGGTCGATCTTAGTAGTGGCTCTGGAGGAAACTCATGCCTAGAAGAAGAGTGCGCCGATCCCGAGCGATGGACCGGCGGCGATTTGTGGGGATATGCGCCGGATCGCTGGCGCTGGCCGCGGCGGGGTGTCGCCGTGCCGGCGACCCAGCCTATGCGCGCGGCAACACGCTGGTGATGACGCTCAGCGATGTCTCCTGGATGAAGTATGACGATGGCGCTCTACAGTTCCTGTATCTGCCCCGACTGACAACGGAAAATGCCCTCGGCGACCTCAAAGGTCAGCTCGCCCAGAGCTGGGAGCATTCCGCCGACTACCTGGAGTGGACTTATCACCTGCGCACCGATGCTCTCTGGTCGGACGGCGTCCCGGTCACCGCGCACGACGTAAAGTTCACCCTGGATCTGCTGAACCATCCCGACGTGCGTTATATCGTCTCCGATGCGGTCACGGTCATTGACGATCACACGGTGAAGATTCGGGCGGGGGGAGGGCCGCTGGGCTGGCTCCACTGTTTGCCGAAGCATGTGCTCGCGCACTTAGATCCGAAGAAGTTCTGGGAGTGGGACTACTGGTTGCGCCCCACGGTCAGCGGCGGGCCGTACCGCTTTCTCCGTTACGTGCCTCAAACCATGATGGAGTTCGAGGCCAACCCCACCTACTTCCAGGGCAAGCCCAAGATCGAAGGCGTGGTACTGAACTTTGTCGGTCAAGCGGGCCTCAATGAACTCCTCAGCGGAAACGCAGATGTCGTATTAAACGCTCCGTCAGCACAAATTCCCTTCGTGGCAAAAGACCCTCGTTTTCGCGTCTATCATCACGTTTTTAGTTCCGGAGGCAGTGCCATCTTTTGGAAGTGCGATCATCCGCTCTTCCGCGACGCCCGCGTGCGACGAGCGCTCACCTTAGCAATTGACCGGCGTGCGCTTTTGGGATTGACGAATCAGCCGAGCGACCTTCCCATCACTGACGGTGTTTTCACGAAACGTCAATTCCTGCGCCGACAATTCCCTGAGCCGCTGCCGTACGACCCAGTACAGGCTCGCGCGCTGCTGGACGAAGCCGGCTGGCGGGATCGCGATGGGGACGGCGTGCGTGAGCGCGAGGGGCGTCCGTTTCGCTTTACCGCCATTGTGAGCGGCGGCGAGCAGGGATACGATCGGTTGCCCGTCTACATCCAGGCGCAGTTCCGGGAACTGGGCGTACAGATGGAGGTACAGGTCCTCGATTTCGTGTGGGATCGGTTTACGGGTGGGGATTTTGAGGCGGTGTTGCATCATCACCAGCCAGGCCCTAGGGCCCTGCGGAGGGACTTCGGGAGAAACAGCCGCATCAGCTACCGGAACCCTGAGGTCGTTCGGTTGACGGATCAGGCAGCGGCTACGGCCGACCCGGATGAGCTGGACCGCATCTACGGCGCGCTCACGGAGATCTTGCGGGCCGACCTCCCGATGACGCGTCTTCTTATACGGGCCGTCCCGACCTTCGTCCACCGTAGGGTCCAGGGACTGAGGACGCCGTTCCACTCCTCCCCTGACACCTACATCGAAGACCTGCGGCTGGATGACGGGCGCTGATGTGGCGCTACCTCGTCAGGCGCATCCTGCAGGCGGTGCCGCTGCTCCTCGGCATCGCCACGATCACTTTCATCGTCGTCCACCTGGCGCCTGGCGACCCGATGGACGTCTATCTCGAGGAGCGCTACCGGCGGGAGGTCGATCCGCAGGTCATCGAGCTGCTCCGCCAGAAGTACGGACTTGACCAGCCCCTCCACGTCCAGTACGCGGAGTGGATCGGGAATCTGGCCCGGGGCGATCTGGGCGAGTCATTCCGGTACCGGCGACCCGTGACGGCGCTCATCGCCGAGCGGATTCCGTACACCCTGCAGCTCGCGGTCCTGGCAATCCTGGTCGATCTGCTGCTCGGCGTCTCGCTTGGAATTCTTGCGGCCGTCAAGCAGTACTCGGCGACCGACAAGACCCTGAACCTCGGCGCGCTCGTCGTGCACTCGATTCCCGGGTTCTGGCTGGCATTGATGCTCGTCCTGCTCTTCTCGGTCAATCTCGGTTGGCTGCCGACGTCGCAGACGCGATCGCTCGACTACGACCTGCTGGGCTGGGGCGGGCGGGTGCTGGATCGGCTCTGGCACCTCGTACTGCCGGTGTTCGTTCTTGGGGTGGGGTCGGCCGCGGGCACCGCGCGCTACATGCGCAACCGGCTGCTGGAAGTGCTGAGCGAAGAGTACGTGCTGGCTGCTCGCGCTCGCGGGCTGAGGGAGCGGGCGGTGATCCTGCGGCACGCCCTACGAAACGCGCTCATTCCGATCGTGACGCTGTTCGGCATGGGGCTGCCGTTCCTGCTCGGCGGCTCCGTGCTGATCGAGCGCGTCTTCGCGTGGCCGGGCATGGGCTCCCTCGCGATTGACGCCATCGACGCGCGCGACTACCCGATCATCCTGGCCACGAGCATGATCGCCGCCACCCTCGTCGTTCTGGGCAATCTGCTGGCCGACGTGATGTACGCCGTCATCGACCCGAGGGTCTCCTACGATGGCCGGCGTCCAGCGTAATCCCGGGAGCAACGTGCCGCCGCGCAGCCCCTTGGCCGTGGCCGTGCGACGGTTCCGCGCGAACCGGCTTGCCGTCTCGGCGCTGTACGTAATCGGCGCTCTCTACCTCGTCGCCATCCTGGCGCCGCTCCTCGCGCCGTACGATCCGTCGGCAATCGACGACGTCCTGGCGACGCGATACCAGCCGCCGTCCTGGACGCACCCGTTCGGCACCGACGAGTTCGGCCGGGACCTGTTCAGCCGTGCGCTGTACGGCGCAAGGGTGTCGCTGTCTATCGGGTTCCTCGCCACGACGATCGCGATCGGCGTCGGAACGGCCTACGGAGCGGTGGCCGGTTATTTCGGCGGGGCGGTCGACGACGCGCTGATGCGGCTGGTCGACGTCATCATCGCGTTTCCCACGTTCTTCCTGATGCTGATGCTCATCGGACTGTTCGAGGCCGACATCGTCGTCCTGGTGCTGATCCTCGGCCTGACGTCGTGGACCGGCACGGCCCGGCTGATTCGCGGCGAGATTCTGTCGTTGAAAGCACGCAACTTCATCGAGGGATCGCGCGCGATCGGACTTCCAGGGGCGCTCATCGTCGTTCGTCACCTGATCCCCAATGCGCTCGCCTCGGTCCTCGTCACGGCCGCGCTCATGGTCGGCGGCATGATCGGCGCCGAGGCGGGTCTGTCGTTTCTGGGGATCGGCATCCGGCCGCCGACGCCGTCGTGGGGCAACATGGTCAGCGCCGGCCAGGACGCCCTGCTCGTCGCGTGGTGGATCGCGTTCTTCCCGGGCTCGCTCCTGGCCCTCACGATCCTCTGCTTCAACCTACTGGCCGACGGGCTGCGCGACGCGCTCGACCCAAAGACGCTGATGAGGAAGTACGTCTGATGCTGCTCAGTGTGCAGGCGCTCTCCACGCACTTCGCTCTCGACGACGGCCTCCTCAAGGCCGTCGACGACGTGTCGTTCGAGGTCGAGGCGTGGGAGACGGTGGCGCTCGTCGGCGAGTCCGGATGCGGCAAGACGATCGCGGCGCTGTCCATCATCAACCTCGTCCCTCCCCCAGGACGCATTGTCGATGGCCGGGTGCTGTTCAAGGGACAGGATCTGGCGCGGGCCACGCACGAGGCGCTGCGCCGGGTCCGGGGCCGCTCGATCGGCTTCGTCTTCCAGGAGCCCGGCGCCGCGCTCAACCCTGTCTACACCGTGGGAGGGCAGATCCAGGAGGTCGCGCTCACGCATCTTGGCCTGTCGCGACACGACGCCACCCGCCTGGCGGTTCGTCTTATTGGCGACGTCGGCATTGCGGAGCCGGAGCGCCGGGCGCGCATGTACCCCTTCGAGCTGTCGGGCGGGATGCGCCAGCGAGCCGCGATTGCGATGGCCGTCAGCGCCGAGCCCGAACTGCTCATCGCCGACGAGCCGACAACGGCACTCGACGTCACCGTGCAGGCTGAGATCGTGGACCTGCTGCGACATCTGCAGGATACGCGGCGGATGGCCATCCTGCTCATCACCCACGACCTCGGCGTCGTCGCGGAGATGGCGCGGCGGATTCTCGTGATGTACACGGGCAGGATCGTGGAGACGGCGCCCGCCGGGGCGCTGTTCCGCGCGCCTCGTCACCCGTATACGCAGGGGTTGCTCGGCTCGGTGCTGCGGCTGGGCGCCGGCCGCGACGCGCCGCTCGGCGGCATTCCCGGATCGGTGCCGGACCTGCTGGATCTGCCGCTGGGCTGCACGTTTCATCCGCGCTGTCCGATCGCGGATCGGTCCTGCGAGGCGGCCTTCCCGCCGCTCCGCCCGATGGCCGAGCGGCGCGCCTGCGCCTGCTACAAAGTCCATGCGAACTGACCGGGCGCCGCTTCTCACGGTCTCGCACCTTCAGACGTGGTTTCCCACGGGGGGGCGCTGGTTTGGCCGACGCCGGTGGCTGCGCGCCGTGGACGACGTCGACCTGACGATCTGCAGGGCTGAAACGGTCGGGCTCGTCGGCGAATCCGGATGCGGCAAGACGACACTCGGGCGATCGATCCTGCGGCTCGTCGAACCGCGCGGGGGCGACGTGTGGTTCGGCGGTATCGACGTCCTCCGGCTTCGTCCTCGCGAGATGCGCGCGCTGCGCCGGCGCATGCAGATCGTGTTTCAGGATCCCTACGCGTCACTGAGCCCGAGGCGCCAGGTCCGCCAGGTTCTCGCCGAGCCGCTCCTCCTGCACGGCCTCGCGCTGCCGGCGGATCTCGACGCGCGTGTCGCGCGCCTGCTGGCCGATGTCGGGCTCGAGCCGTACTTCATGCACCGGTATCCGCACGAGATGAGCGGTGGACAGCGCCAGCGCGTGGCGATTGCCCGCGCGCTCGCGCTCGAACCGGAGCTCATCGTCGCCGACGAGCCCGTGTCGGCCCTCGACGTCTCCATCCGCGCGCAGATTCTGCGCATCCTACTCGAGCTGCGGCGCAAGCGCGGCATCGCCATGCTCTTCATCTCGCACGATCTCAGCGTCGTGGAGCGCGTCGCCGACCGGACGGTCGTCATGTACCTGGGACGAATTGTCGAGGAAGGGGAGACGACGGCCGTGATCGGCGCGCCGCTGCATCCGTACATGCAACGGCTCGTTCAGTCCGTGCCGGTCGCAGATCCCGTTGTCCGGCGCCGCCCGACCGGCGCGTGCGCTGATGCGCCGCCTGCCATCGCGGCGACCGGCTGCGCATTTGCCGCGCGCTGCCCCGAGGTCGCTGACCTCTGCCGGCGCGTAGCGCCTCTCCTCGAGACAAAGGCGGGCGGCCGGCTCGTGGCGTGCCACCAGCGATAGGCGTCTTCTTCGGTCGAGGAGCTGCTGCCAGTCGAGTTGTTCTGCGACGCGGCTGCGCCAACGTTTGCGGATAGCGGCGTTTCACTGTGGCGCGGTGAGCGGAAACAACGCCTCCAGGAGCTTGTCCGTGGTGGCCCACCAACTGACCCACCCAAAACCCTCCGCGGCTTCGCCTCCCGTAACCGTATGGCCTCGTTCTCTCAGCAACGCCGCAAACGCCCTGGCGCGGCTTGCGCACAGCCGGTACCGGTCACTCATGTTGATCGAAGGCCCGTCGTGGGCGAAGGCTCCGGATGTCCATCCGCACTCCGTCGACGGCGCACTCGTGTCCATCGCAGCGATGTGGAGGCTGCCGGTCCTACATTCCAGCGATGCCGACGAGTGATGCCGCCTGATGCGATTCCTCGCGGATCAGGTCGGCGGCGTCGGGTCAAAGAAGGCGGCTCGAATCCGAGCGGTCGTCTCTGATTAGAACCCAGGATGAGGCGTCTGGCCCGGATGTGAACCGTGGGTGTGCCCTGTGCCGCGGCGGGCCGTTCTCGGCTACACTGGCAGAGGAGACGCCCATGATTCGGACGGTCGAAGCCGTTATCGACGAGGACGGAAATGTGAAGCTGCTCGAGCAGGTCCGCCCGACGTCCAGTCGACGAGCCCTCGTGACGATCCTCGAGGAGGAGCCGGTCGCGGACACGGCGCTGCTCAGTGAAGCCGCGCTTTCCGAGGACTGGAACCGGCCGGAGGAAGACGAGGCGTGGGCGCACCTGCAGTCGGCGCCATAGTGCTCGTCCGGTTTCCGTTCTCCGATCTGTCGCGCGCAAAGCTGCGGCCGGCCGTCGTGCTTGCCCATGCCGGTCGGGGCGACAGCGTTCCCCTGTCAGGTGACGAGCAAGTCCTACGGCGATGCGAGGGCAATCGCGATCGGCGAGTCTGAGCTCGCAAGCGGCTCGCTGCGCGTCGAAAGCTTCGCCCGGCCGGGCAAGCTGTTTACTGCGAATGAGACGCTCGTCTCCTCGACCGTCGCCACCCTCGCGCCCGTGGCCGTGTCTCGCGTCATTGAGGCAGTCGTCGAGGTTCTCCGTTCTGGCGTAGCCCTAGCTGCGGGGAATGAAGAAGGCTCGCCGGGAGGGACGCACCGCCGATGAAGAAACAACGAACCAGCGAGATCGAGTCGGTCCGCCTACGCATTCATGGGGTAACCGCACCGTCGCCGGCCTGATCAGCGAGAATCGCGACTGATTCTAGCGCGCTGCTGATGGCGATTCGTACCTCAACCCGCCGTGCCCAGCCGAAGCTCGTGCACCAGTTCCTCGTTGCGCTGACCGGAACGGAGCCGCTCGTCTGGCGCCGGATCCAGGTGGCGGAGCGATATTCGTTCTGGGATCTGCACGTGGCGATTCAGGACGCGATGGGATGGCTCGACTATCACCTGCATGAGTTCCGGCTACTGGACGCGGCGGAGAAGGAGGCCATCTCTATCGGCATTCCGACCGACGAGGATCCAGAAGACCGGCCGGTCATCCCCGGTTGGGAGGTGCGCCTATCGCGATTCTTCGACCGCCGCGCCTGGCACGCGCCGCCGGCGTCATACGCCTACGACTTTGGCGACGACTGGCAGCATGTCGTCGTGCACGAGGGTATGGAATCAGCCGACGAGTCGGTCACGTATCCGCGATGCGTCTCTGGCGCGAGACGCTGTCCGCCAGAGGATTGCGGTGGCGTCCACGGCTATGCGGAGTTCCTCCGGATCATCGCGGATCGCAGCCATCCAGAGCACGATTCGATGATCCAGTGGGCCGGCGGTGTTTATGACCCGGACGCGTTCGATCCCCTCACAGTGGTTTTCGACGATCCTCGGAAACGTTTCAGGAAGGCGTTCAGGTCCGGGCGTCGATAGAGGAATGTTGCCGGGCCCAGAGTCAGGCCCGTGGCCCATCCCCTGAGACAGAATGAGACATTCTGCACAAGAACACACGCGAATGGAGATGAGCAAACCGAAGCGCTGGAGCTGATAACCGAAGCAAACGAGCGCGGAACGAAACGCACCGAAGCACATTCACCGCTCTCTGGACCACGGTATCGGATGTGAGAGCGGCCGTCAGCGGACCTTGACCAAAACTCGACACAATCTCGACCCACCAAAGACCTCGCAGCCGTGACTTTGGACCCGAGATGAGCGAAGCTACCCTCACTCACGATGGCGACACAGGGCGCATGGCTTGGCGCCTCACGGCGCCTGATCCTGTCGTTCGTCCTGGCGCTGCTCGTTCCAGCGGCGGCAGTCGCCTGGCTGGGCGTGCGGCTGATCGAGCAGGACCGCGCGCTCGCGTCTCGCCAGCTTCGGGAACGCCGGGAGAGCGCCGCCGACCGCCTCATCGCTGGTCTCGAGCAGGCCGTATCGTCCACTGAACGGCGTCTCGCCGGTGGGCCAACCGGCTTGCCGATCCAGCCTGACGATGATGCCGTGCTGGTGACGCTCGGGCCGAGCGGTATTGAGCCGTACCCGAGAGACCGCTTGCTCTACCTTCCGGCGATCCCTCCTGGAGCCGTGGAGCCGACCGCGGCGTTCGAGGTCGGTGAAGCGCTGGAGTTCCGCGCAAAGGACTATCCAGGCGCTGCGGCAGCATTTCGTGCGTTGTCCACTTCGCCGTCGGCAGCGGTGCGGGCGGGCGCGCTGCTGCGTCTGGCGCGGACCTCGAGAAAAGCGGGCCGCACCGATGAGGCACTGCGCGTATATGCCGATCTCGCTCACCTTCCAGACGCACGGCTGTCAGGACTGCCGGCTGACCTGGTGGCGCGCCGCGCGCGGTGCGTCCTGTTGGAAGAGCTCGGACGAACCACCGAGCTCGGTGAAGAGGCCCGTTCGCTTCAGGCGGATCTCTTCGCCGCGCGCTGGCCAATCGACCGCGGCACATTCCTGGCGTACTCCGAGCAGATCGATCATTGGGTTGGCGCAGCGGAGACGATGCCGGAGGAACGCGAGGCCTTGTCCGCGGCGGCCGAGTGGATCTGGCGGCAATGGGCCGATTCGGATCGTGGGGAGTTCCATGCCACTGGTCGCCGCGCGCTTCGTTTTGCGGGAGTCGGCGTGACCATCTTGTGGCGATCGTCTGGCGATCGACTCGTGGTCCTGGTGGCCGGTCCACGTTTTCAGCAGAGGGAATGGTTCGACGCGCCGCGATCACCATTGGGCGCCCGTGGACTCCGGGTGGCGCTCGCTGACGCAGACGGCCAGGCTGTCCTCGGCACGCTGCCGACGGACATTTCCGCCACGGAGCGACGCACCTCCGCGGTGACGAGTCTTCCCTGGACCATCTTCGTCGGCAGTGCCGACGCGATTGCGGATCTTGACGAGCTCGCCGGCCGCCGCCGCCTGCTCCTCGCTGGTCTGGCGCTCCTCGTCGGCCTCGTGATCGCCGGCGGCTACTTCACCGTTCGCGCGGCGTCGCGGGAATTCGCCGTGGCCCAACTGCAGTCGGATTTCGTCTCCGCCGTGTCGCACGAGTTTCGCACGCCGCTCACGTCACTGCGTCAGTTCACGGATCTGCTCACCGACGACCCCGATCTACCGGCCGGCAAGCGACGGACGTTTTATCAGGCCCAGACGCGCGCCACCGAACGCCTGCGGCGCCTCGTGGAGTCGTTGCTGGATTTCGGCCGGATGGAGGCCGGAGCGCGCCCGTATCGGCTCGCGCGAGTGTCCACCGCGCCACTCGTCGGCGGCATCGTCGAGGACTTTCGACGTGACGGCACCCCGGATGGCTTCATCATCGAGGCTTCGATCAACGACGAGAGTGGCGCAGTCGATGTGGATCCTGACGCGTTCGGGCGAGCGCTCTGGAACCTGCTCGACAACGCCGTCAAGTACTCAGGCTCGAGCCGAACCGTGTCCGTGAACGTGGAAGCCCGGGACGGCGCCGTCGCCATCGGCGTCCGCGACCGGGGCCTGGGCGTCCCGCGCGATGAGCAGGACGAGATCTTCAAGAAGTTCGTGCGCGGCTCGGCAAGCCGCGCGCACGGCATCAAGGGCACGGGCATCGGTCTTGCCATGGTGCGGCACATTGTCGAGGCTCACGGGGGAACCGTGCGCGTCGAGAGCACGCCGGGCGAAGGCAGCACGTTTACGATCGTGCTGCCGGCGGCGTCTGAGTCGCCGGGCGTCACCGCCGGTCTTCAGCCCCCGCGAGCCGTGGAAGAAGGTGACACGCCACGATGGCTCGCATCCTGATTGTCGAGGACGAACCGGACATCGCGCTGGGGCTCGAGGAGGACCTCACGCGACACGGCTATGAGGTGGAAGTCGTACGCGATGGAGACGCGGCTGTCCGGCGTGGCCGTGACCAGGCCTGGGACGTCATCCTGCTCGACGTCATGCTGCCGTACCGAGACGGGTTCGAGGTCTGCCGGGAGTTGCGGAGCGGCCGCATCAAGACGCCGATCATCATGTTGACCGCGAAGACGCAGGAGGCGGAGAAGATCCTGGGCCTCGAGTTGGGTGCAGACGACTACGTGACCAAGCCGTTCAGCGCCAACGAGCTGCGCGCGCGAATCAAGGCCGTGAGACGCCGCTTCGAGGAGGAGTCGGCCGGTGTGTACCGGTTCGGCGACTGGGAGGTGGATTTCGACCGCGCCGAGATCCGGCGCGAAGGCCACCCGGTGGACGTCACCGCGCTCGAGTTCCGTCTGCTCCGCACGCTGATTCGCTGCCGGGGACGTGTTCTCACCCGCGAGCAACTGATCCAGCAGGCGTGGGGACCGGACACGTACATCGGGGACCGCGTGGTGGACACGCACATTCTCAATCTGCGCAAGAAGATCGAGCCTGCGCCGGCGCGGCCACGGTTCCTGCACAGCGTGCGCGGCATCGGGTACCGGTTCGATGGCTGAAGAACTCCACCACATCTCGACACGGGCGCAACGAAAGCTGGACGCACAGCCTCTAGAGTGGGAGCGCGAAGGAGAACCTGCCATGAGATATGCCACTCGAACAATGCTCGCGCTTGTCTCCGCCGTGCTGCTGCTCGCCGCCGGTCTCGCCGCCCAAAGGAATGATTCCGCCCAGGCGCTGCTGCGCGCCGCCACGGACACGGCCGTTGTCGACGGCGATCTGAACGGCGCCATCGAGCAGTTTCAGACGATCGTGGACAGGTTCAAGACCGATCGCTCCGTTGTGGCAACGGCACTCGTTCGCATGGCCGAGTGCTATCAAAAGCTGGGCGACGCCGAATCGCGCAAGATCTACGAGCGCGTGGTGCGCGAGTTCGCCGATCAGGCGGAGAGCGCGACGACGGCCCGTACGCGACTGGCCGCACTGACGCCGCCAGGAGGGCCGACTAATCCGTCGGGCGTCGTCGTCCGGCAGGTCTGGGCGGGGCCTGACGTGGATGTCACCGGTGCCCTGTCGCCGGACGGTCAGTCTCTCACCTTCGTCGACTGGGTCACTGGCGATCTCGCGGTCCGAAACCTGGCAACAGGCACAGACCGCCGTCTGACAAACAAGGGGTCCTGGAGCGAGTCCTCCGAATACGCCATCAACTCGATTGTGTCGCCCGACGGGAAGCAGGTCGCCTACCTGTGGCAGAACAAAAAGAGGGGCGACCCGACAAAGACCGAACCCCTGCAACGCTGGGATCTGCGAATCATCTCACTGGGCCAGATCGGTGATGCCAAGCCACGTGTGGTGTTCGACAATGAAGACGTCGACTATATCGAGCCGCACGCCTGGTCTCCGGACGGGAGGCAGGTTCTGGCGGTCCTCCAAAGAGCGGACTCGACAAACCAGATTGCGCTGCTCTCGGTCGCCGACGGTTCCGCGCAAGTCCTGAAATCCCTGGAGTGGCGCTGGCCCGAGAAGGTGAGCTTCTCGCCGAACGGCCGCTACATCGCCTATGACGTGCCGACGCGCCAGGACTCTTCGGACCGCGACATTTTCATGCTGTCCATCGACGGAAGCCGCGAGACGCCTCTCATTCAGCATCGGGCCACCGACCGCTCGCCCATTTGGACGCCTGATGGGAAGAGCATTCTCTTCGAGAGCGACCGCAGCGGAACGATGGGCGTCTGGATGATCGGCGTGGAGAACGGAACTCCTGCAGGGGGTCCTGTACTCGTCAAGCCCAATGCAGGTCAGATCGGACCGCTCGGGTTCGCGCCTGACGGGTCGTTGTACTACAGCGTCAGGACTGGCGCGGACGATATCTTCACGATCGAAATGGATCCGGCCACCGGGAAGATCGTGAGGACGCCGGCGCCAGCCACCGAGCGGTTCCTGGGCTCGAATCTATCGCCGAGCTGGTCACCGGACGGCCGGTATCTCGCGTACTTCTCGCGACGCGGGTCTGGCGGATTTGCTTTGGGTTCCTCCCCCCAGGTGTTCGCCATCGTGATTCGCGATGTCAGAACTGGAGAGGAACATGACTTCCTCCCCAGGCTGGATCTGAACGAGCGAAGTCCAATGATTCGCTGGTTCCCGGATGGCCGATCGCTGGTCGTCCCTGCCGTCGACAGCCAAGGGCGCTGGTCTCTCTACCGGATGGATGCCCAGACCGGTGGAGTCTCCCTGGTCTGGCGTGCGGAGGGCCGAGGGCATTGGAGCGGTTCCCCCTTCCCTGCCGTGTCCCCGGATGGAAGGACGCTCTACTACCACGATTTTGACAGCAGCAAGAGTTTGTCCGCCATCGTCGCACACGAGGGTCGAATAGGCGCGGTCAAGGAGCTTTACCGTACGGCCCCTGGCGTGCACACGATTACGGCGCTGGCGCTTTCCAAGGACGGCCGAGAGTTGGCGTTCGTGCTGTACTCCCGGAACGGCACGTCGAGCCTGCACACCATGCCGGTCACCGGCGGAGAAGTGCGGGAGCTGCTTCGCGGCGAGAGGCTTTTCCTCGCTCTTGCCCATGGTGGGATCGAATGGACACCGGATGGCCGCTACCTGTTGGTCGCGAGGCAGACGCCTGAATCCGACACCTCACGCGTACTCAAGAGCGCGTTGTGGCGTGTCCCGGTCGCAGGCGGAGAACCGCAGCTGCTTCTCGCCACTGAACATTCAGCAGACTTTCTGAGCATGCATCCCGACGGGCGGCGGATCGCGTTTTCCACGGGACCGGGTTACCGCGTGGAAGTCTGGATGATGGAGAATTTCCTGCCGGCGCTTAAGGCCGCGCGGTGACCCATGCTCGCACGCGCGTTTATGTCGCTGCTCCTCGCTGCGATAGTCGGGCAGGCCCCCGCCCACACTGCAGAGAGGAGGAGCCCGCCGCTCGGCCTCGACCTCTACATGCCGATTCCCGAGGACAATCCGCTGACGCCGGAGAAGATCGCGTTGGGTCGACGGCTCTTCTCGGACCGGCTGCTCTCTCGCGATGGCACGAAGGCCTGTCGATCGTGCCACGAGCCGAAACGCGGGTTTACCGACGGCAGACCAGTCGCCGTCGGCGTGCTCGGCCGCACCGGTTCTCGCAACGTGCCAACGCTCATCAATCGAGGCTATGGGCGACTCCAATTTCTGGACGGCCGCGTCGCGAATCTCGAAGAGCAGGTGCTCCAGCCAATCGTCAATCCGAAGGAGCTGAACCTGACGATCGACGACGCCGTCGCGCGCCTGGCGCGCACGCGCACGTACGGCGATCAATTCGAGGGGGCCTTTGGACGCGCGGTGAACGCCGCGGATCTGGCGCGGGCGCTGGCCAGCTACGTGCGCTCGATTGTGTCGGGCAACTCTCCCTACGACCGCTTCATCAACGGCGAGCGCACCACCCTCTCCGCGGAGCAGCAGGCGGGGCTGCGGATATTTCGTGGCAAAGGGAACTGCACCGCGTGCCACGTCGGTCCCACGTTCACCGACGAGCAGTTCCACAACACCGGCATCGCGTGGCGAGAGCCGTCGACCCTTCGGGAAGCTCAGGGTCGTCCCGAGCCAAGTCGAGGGGCGACCGCCTCGACAGGCTCGGAGCAGGCAAGCGCAGGGCAGGCCCGAGGGTTCCAGGATCTGGGTCGCTTTGCGGTGACGGGCCGACCGGAAGATCAAGGTGCCTTCAAAACACCAACGCTGCGTGAAATCGCCCGCACCGCGCCGTATATGCACGACGGCAGCTTGGCGACGCTCGAGGAGGTCATCGACTTCTACAATGGCGGCGGCCGCTCGAACCCACGCATCGATCCCGAGATTCGCCCGCTTCATCTCCCGGCTGAAGAGAAGCAGGCACTCATCGCGTTCTTGAAGTCGCTCTCGGGGTCGATCCGCGAAGGTCAGCAGTGAGGTAAACGCCGCAGTGGCTCCGGATCTCGCGTTCGTCGCGGATTCCGAATCCCTTGGCGACTTCTCGTTTCCTATTGCCTTCAGGCCGCGAGTTACAGGCACGTTTATTACGGACCGACCTGATTCCAAAGCGGGCGCCGCCTTCTGCTGCCGACAAGTCACACGGGCCGTCAGGTACACTGGCATTGTTAAGGCTGGCCGCTATTCGGTCAGACCGTGAGCTTCGCCACAGGCGCCGGAACAGACTGACTGGCCCTGATGCTCGTGAGCCAGCGTATAGTCGCCAGCGTGCCGACGGAACACTTCCTCAAGGGCTGCCTGACGCATGACGCCTGAGGGCCGCGCCTACAGGCTCGCCAGCATCGACATGCTTCGCGGTCTCGTGATCGTGGTTATGGCCATCGATCATGTGCGGGACTATTTCAACTTCGGTGGCGAGGCGGATCCGATGGCCAATCCTGGCATCGACGCCGCGCTCTTCTTCACGCGCTGGATCACGCACTTCTGCGCACCAGTGTTCGTGTTTCTCGCGGGCACAAGCGCCGGCTTGATGACGGCGCGCAAGACGCCGTCAGCGCTGGGCGCATTCCTGTTCAAGCGCGGCGTGTGGCTGATCTTCATCGAGTGGTGTGTCGTGGCCACCGCGTGGAGCTTCGCGCCGTGGGGCATCGAGCAGCTCGACGGGCGCGTAGGCGTTGTGATGCAGGTGATCTGGGCCATCGGCGCGAGCATGGTCGTCTTGGCGGGCGCGCAGTTCCTTGGACAGCGCGTGTGTCTCATCATCGGCGGCGCCATCCTGGTTGGTCACAATCTGCTCGATCCGATATGGCCAGCCACGAGCGGCGTCTTCGACACCGGTCATCCAATGTGGGTGGCGTTGCACGCCCAGATGGCAATCACGAGTGGACCGTTCTTCCTTGCCATGGTGTATCCGCTGCTGCCATGGACCGGCGTGATGCTTCTGGGGTACGGGACAGCGCCCCTCTTCCAGGAATCGGCGCCGAGGCGCGATGCGCGGCTACTCGTCTGGGGCGTCGCGGCGACGGCGGTATTCGTTGTGCTCAGGGGCACCGGCGTCTACGGCGATCCTAACCCCTGGCAGGTTCAGGACGGTGCGATCCGCTCGTTCATCGACTTTCTGAACGTCACGAAATACCCGCCCAGCCTGCTGTTCATGCTGATGACGCTCGGGCCGGCAGCGATGCTGTGTGCGGCTGCCGATCGAGTGCCCGATGCCATCAGACGGCCGCTCATTGTCTTCGGCCGCGCGCCCTTCGCGTTCTACGTGGCCCATTTGTACCTCATACACACTCTCGCCGTGGTATTTGGTGCCATTCAGGGTTTCGATGTCCGCGAGTTCCTGACTTACAGCTTCTTCTTTCCCAAGGGATACGGTGTGGGGCTGCCAGGCACCTACGCCGTGTGGCTGTTGGTCGTTGCCACGCTGTACCCCCTGTGCAAATGGGTGGCCGCGGTCAAGGGGCGTCGTCAGGACTGGTGGCTGAGCTATCTCTAGGGTACGTCCGCGCTGATCAGGCTGTCGCACGACAACCCGTATTTGCGGGTCAACAAACCCATGCCCCCGCGGGGCCAGACCGCCAATCCCGGTCTTCCACACGCGCCTTGACTTCCGACGCGCGCATCATCAGAGTGGCCCAGCTCAGCTCCCTACCGGACGCTGGTCTCAAGTCTGGACCAAGGAGGACACTGCCATGCTGTTTGCCATTAACTATACGAACCACCCCCACGGGAACGAGGCGCTCGACAAGCGCACGTTCAAGCTGCTGGCCGCGTGGAAGCCGCCCGCCGGCTTCGACATGAAGGGCTGGTACGACTATGCGGATGGCAGCGGAGGCGTCGCCATCGTCGACGTTGCGTCAGCTGACGTGCTGCTGGAAGCGGTGGCCCCCTGGTCTGCCTTCTTGGGGTTCTCCGTCAAGCCGCTGGTGTCGGTCGAGACGTCCACGCCAATCTTCGAGAAGGGGATCGCCTGGCGCGATTCGGTCAAGTAGCTCACAGGGTACGCGTGTTCCGGGTTCCAGGTTCAGGGTTCAGGGTGCCGTTCTGGCACCCTGAGCCCCGGACCAAGAACCGAGAGCCGCTGCGACCGACAGCCCCTCGTTCTGCTGTCCTCGGCACGCGGGTGAACGCGCGTCTTGACCCGCGCTAAACGCCGCAGCCGCTTCCGACCGGCGAGGCCGGATCCGCAACCCCTTGGCGACTGAACGGGAGTAATCTCTGGCAGTACAGCATGGGCGAGCCTCCTAGAGTTCAGCCGAAATCTCGCAACGCTTGGCGGGCCTGGCTCAAGAAGAATCATGCATCGTCTACGGGCGTTTGGCTCGTCTATGCGAAGAAGCACTCTGGCATCCCGTCACTGACCTACAACGACGCCGTTGAAGAGGCGCTTTGCTTCGGATGGATCGACAGCAAGATCAATCCGATCGACGATGCCTTCTACATGCAGGTGTTCACACCACGGAAGTTGAAGAGCGCCTGGTCCGCGTTGAACAAAGCCCGTGTCAAACGACTGGTGGCTGCTGGGCGGATGACCCCTGCCGGCCTTGTGGTGGTCAAGGCGGCGAAGGACTCGGGCACCTGGAACGCGTGGAAACACGTCGAGGAAATGGCCATTCCGCCAGATTTGGAGAAAGCGATCAAGGCGAACCCGGACGCCCGCCGCTACTGGGTGTCTTACAGCGCAAGTCGGCGAAAAGGCGTTCTTTACCGCTTGGCCGGAGCCAAGCGGCCCGACACCCGAGCCAGGTACCTTCAGGACATCATTAAGAACATGGCCCGCAATCCGTCCCACGCGGAACGCATGGAGAGGGCCGGCTTCAGACCGAGGCGGAAGTCCTGACGACGGGCGAAGCGCTAGGAGGGTGCCAACTCCGGCCCAAGCACGACTGATGATGCGTTACTAACGGGTGACGCCGTGGCGTGTAGCGATCTCGGGCGGTCCGCACCGAAGCGATTCTCCGAGAAGCACTCCGGGAGCGCCCGTGTCGAGTGCCATTGCGAGTGTCATCGTGCCGGCGAAATCGGAAAAAGGTGGTAAGCGGACGAAAGAGAACGAAAATC
>Ga0326597_10001093_pt1 | contig 44976 bp, 38 predicted proteins | sample RVTome_12_FD_203789 | JGI IMG/M metagenome (GOLD analysis project Ga0326597, IMG submission 203789) | Soil microbial communities from uranium-contaminated site in the Upper Colorado River Basin, Wyoming, United States - RVT100D185 | ecosystem: Environmental > Terrestrial > Soil > Contaminated >...
ATCCTCGAGCAGTATGGGAACAACCGGCTCATACGCCCGCGCGCCGATTACACAGGTCCCGCCTACCCGCAGCGCTTCGTGTCGCTCAACCAGCGCTAGCCGGTATTCACTCGTGGTGCGCGCGCCCAGGCGAGTCCGATGTGGGGCAGGTCACTCTCGGACCGCGTCGGTCTCGGTTGGCGCCGGCGTACGCCTCAGCCCACCGACAGACCTGTGCCGACCACGGTCGGCCCCCTGGAGCGGGACCCGTGCGCGATCCGGCTCGACCGGTGAGTGCATTCGCAGCGCCCGGGCGTGATCGGATCACGGTCGGGCAAGGCTGTACGTCCGTCATCGTGGTTGTGCCTCCATGGCCCAAGCGGCCCCTTGTCGCTCCCGGCGGGTATAATTTCCTGTTCGCACCTCCATGGACCAAGCCAATATCCGGAACTTCTCGATCATCGCGCACATCGATCATGGCAAGTCGACGCTCGCCGATCGCTTCCTTGAAGTCACCGGCGCCCTGCAGGCCAGGGAAATGGAAGCGCAAGTGCTCGATGCCATGGACCTCGAGCGCGAGCGAGGTATTACGATCAAAGCTCACCCGGTCCGTCTGAACTACACCGCGAGAGACGGCGGGCAGTACGTCTTGAACTTGATCGACACACCCGGGCACGTGGACTTCAGCTACGAGGTCACGCGCTCGCTGGCGGCGTGCGAGGGAGCTCTGCTGCTGGTCGATGCGGCTCAGGGTGTCGAGGCGCAAACGCTGGCGAACGCATATCTGGCTGTCGAGAACAATCTCGAGATCATTCCGGTCATCAACAAGATCGACCTCCCCAGCGCGCAGCCCGACGAGTGCAGACGCCAGATCGAGGACATCATCGGACTCGACAGCAGCATGGCGATTCTCGCGAGCGCGAAGGAGGGCACGGGTGTCCACGAGATTCTCGAGGCCGTTGTGGAGCGGTTCCCTCCGCCGACGGGCGACCCCGACGCTCCGCTCAAGGCCCTGATCTTCGACTCGTGGTTCGATCCCTATCGCGGCGTGGTGATCGTGGTGCGTGTGATCGACGGCACGCTTCGAACCAAGAGCAAGATCCGCCTCATGGCGACCAGGCAGGACTTCGAGGTCGACGGCCTGGGGGTGTTTTCACCCAAGGCCATTCCGGTCGACACGTTGGGTGTCGGCGAAGTGGGCTTCATCATTGCCAACATCAAAGTGGTGGCCGACGCCAAGATCGGTGACACGGTCACCGACACCGCCCGCCAGACCACCGCACCATTTCCGGGATTCAAGGAGCTCAAGCCGATGGTGTTCGCCGGGTTGTACCCGGTGGAAAGCCACCAGTACGCGGAGTTGCGCGAGGCCCTCGAGAAGCTCAGGCTGAACGATGCCTCCTTCTTCTACGAGCCGGAAACGTCCGCGGCGCTCGGGTTCGGCTTTCGATGTGGCTTCCTCGGACTTCTCCACATGGAGATCGTGCAGGAACGGCTTGAGCGCGAGTACGACATGGATCTCGTGACCACGGCGCCCGGCGTCCTGTACCGGGTGACGCTGACCGACGGGCAGGTGCAGGAGATCGATAGCCCGGCCAAGCTGCCTGATGCCGGACGCATTGCCAAGCTCGAAGAGCCGGTCATTACGGCGATGATGTTGACCCCGTCTGACCATGTGGGACCGATTCTGCAGCTCTGTCAGGACAAACGCGGTGTCCAGAAGAAGCTCGAGTACCTGAAGTCAGACCGAGTCCTCGTCACCTATGAGCTGCCGTTCAACGAGGTCGTCATGGACTTCTATGACCGGCTGAAGACGATCACGCGCGGCTATGCGTCTTTGGACTACCACGTGACCGGCTACTGGGAGTCGCCGCTTGTCAAAATGGATATTCTGGTCAACGGCGAGCAGGTGGATGCGTTGTCGATGATTGTGCATCGGGACGCCGCCTACGAACGCGGGCGAGCGCTGGCGGCGAAGATGCGGGAGTTGATCCCTCGGCAGATGTTCGAGATCGCGATCCAGGCATCTATCGGGAATCGTGTCATTGCGCGCGAGTCGGTGAAGGCGCTCCGCAAGAATGTGCTGGCGAAGTGCTACGGGGGTGACATTTCACGCAAGCGAAAGCTGCTCGAGAAACAGAAGGAAGGGAAGAAGAGGATGAAGCGGGTCGGCAGAGTGGAGATCCCGCAGGAGGCCTTTTTGGCAGTACTGAAGTTGGGGACAGAGTAGATGAAGAGTTCGAAGGCGCCACCGATCATGACCACACCGCCGCAGGTACACGTCGCATATCGCAAGTCGACTGCCAGGGAATACTTCGAGTCGATCTGCGTCGCCGTGATCCTCGCGCTCTTCGTTCGGACGTTCATCGTGCAGGCGTTCAAGATCCCCACGGGGTCGATGGAGAACAACCTGCTGATCGGCGACCATCTCCTCGTCAACAAGTTCGTCTACGCGCCGACCATGACTGGCGTCGAGAGGGCCGTGCTCCCGATCGAGTCGATTCGTCGCGGCGAAGTCATCGTGTTCAAGTATCCCGAAGATCCCGAGCGTGATTTTATCAAGCGCGTCATCGCGCTGCCGGGCGAGACCATCGAGCTCAGGAAGAAGCGCGTCTATATCAACGGGACGCGGCTGGACGAACCCTATGTGCGCTATCTGACACCTCCCGACGCGGAGGGTGATGACGAGTACGATGTCCGCGTCACGTACGGACCGGTGACGGTCCCGGCCGGACACTTGTTCATGATGGGTGACAATCGAGACAATTCGCAGGACAGTCGGTACTGGGGATTTCTACCCCAGCAGTACGTCAAAGGAAGAGCGCTGTTCATCTACTTCTCGTTCGGCGAGGGCGGGTTGACGGACATGGTATCTGGCGTAAGGTGGAATAGAATTCTTCATCAGATCCACTGATGCGGACGGTCATCAAGATCGCGATCGCGTTGGCGCTCATCAACGCCGCGGTACGGACGGGTCTTGTGGCGCTGGACTACTACCAGCTCAAAGACGCGGCGCAGCAGGAGGCGATATTTGGGGGAAGGACCCCGCCTGCTGAGATTGCCACCCACGTGCTCGAGAAGGCGGAGGAGCTGAACGTGCCTCTCGCTCGAAACGACCTCGAGGTCACTCGCCAGGGGGACCTGACCATGATCAGGGGGGTCTATACTCAGCCGGTCGAGCTTTTTCCTCGCTTCGTGTACCCGTTCGAGCTTTCGTTCGCTGTAGAGGCGAGGGTCCTGGCCGGGCTGAGATAGCGCGTCCACGGGGGGAGTGGACGGTGAAACCGCGTCGATGCCGGCCTCCCGTGCTCCTGAGTGAGATGGGATTCCAGGCGTGGTCGGACTACGCGGTCTGCGCGACGTTCGGCCTGTGGGGAATCACGTTGCTGTCGCGTCCACGGCGTTCGCGCTCACGCATGAACTCCAGCGTGCTCTGCAAGACAGAGATGGTCGCTTCGATGCCCGTCTCGGCTTCTCGGCGCTTGAGCCACAGCCCATCGACGTCACGCTGGGCGGCGTCGATTTTTCCCTGAGCGTTCTGTACGAGCACTTCGGCCTGTGCCTCGGCCTCGCGTACGAGTCGCTGCGATTCCTTGACCGCGTTCTCGCGCATGTCATCTGCGACCTTCTGGGCGCTCATCAGGGTCGACTTCAGACTGCCTTCCAGCTCTCGAAACTGGTGCAGCGAGGCCTCGAGGCGAACGATCTCCTGACGGAGACGATCGTTCTCGCGCAGGGCGAGTTCGTACTCGCCGGCAGCCTCGACCAGAAACGAGGTGACCTCGCCGCGGTCGAAGCCGCGCATGGCCGTGCCGAACTCGCGCTGGCGCATGTCGATCGGCGTGACGCTCATGTTGCGATCCACGCTGGACAGCCGCGGGGACTCGTTTACGTCTGGTGGTCGCTCCGTGTCTTCGTTAAACATGTCGGCTCCCGAAAATTGCCGTTCCAATGCGTACCATCGTGGCACCTTCCTGGATGGCGACCTCGAAGTCGCCGCTCATGCCCATCGACAGTTCGCGAAGCCTGTGAGGCGGCACACCCGCAGCCAGCCAACTGTCTCGCAGATCGCGCATTCGCCTGAACCAGGGACGTGCGTCCTCTGGCAGGCGCGCCTGCGGTGGCAACGTCATCAGCCCAACCACCCGTGCGGCGTTCAATCCCTCCGCCGCCTCCAAGAGCCGCGGCACGTCCGAGGGTGGAGCCCCGGATTTCGACGCTTCTCCTGCCAAGTCCACCTGGATCAACAGCTCCGGCCTGGTCCCGGCTTCTTCCGCCGCCAGGTCGAGTTTTCGGAGTATCGCCTCACTGTCCACCGATTGAATCGTGGCGAACGCTGACCCGGCTTTTCTGGCCTTGTTGGCCTGCACGTGGCCAAGCAGATGCCACGTAATAAGAAAGTCGGTCGATGACTGGATTTTCTGTAGGCCCTCTTGCACCCGGTTCTCGCCGAAATCGCGCTGCCCTGCCGCGTACGCCTCGTGAATGGCATCAAGGGGGACGGTCTTGGAGACGGCGACGAGCCGTATGTCGAGGGGGTCCCGGCCGACCGACCGGGCCGCGCCAGCGATGCGCGCGCGGACCTCGGTCAGCCGATCGGCGATCACGGGTCTTACTGAGGAAGCTGCTGCAGGAACGCTTTCACCTCGCCTGCCTTCGGGCCGTCCGCATCCGCCTTCAGATAGGCTTCGAATGCTTGACGGGCCTCCGGGATCTGACCGAGATTCAGGCTCGCCATTCCAAGCTGATACTGGGCCATGGCCATCATCGGGTCCACTTTGACCGCGGCCTCGAACTGGACCTTGGCGTCGGCGAACTTACCGGCGTTCCACAGAATCACCCCCTGGTTGTACAGGCCCTCAGCGCTGCCACCCCCGCCGCCCGCGCCCCCAAGCTCGGACGCCTTGGCGCTGGCCTGCTGCGCCAGGTCGAACTTCTTCTGTGCGTTGTACAGGTTGGCGAGACCGGTGTACGGGTCCGCCGATTCCGGGGATAGCTCGATCGCCTTCTTGAACGACGTCTCCGCCTCGGCGTACTGCTGCTTCTGGGAGTACGCGACTCCGAGGTTGTAGTAGCAGTCGCCGCATCCAGGTTGCGAGACGAGGATCTCGTTGAACTTCTGGATCGCTTCGTCTTGATTCCCGGCCCGCATCGCGTCGAGGGCGCCCTGCGCGAGCGCCTGCAATTCCTGCCTCGCCTTGATCTGCTCCGGCGTGAGACCGCTGGTCGGCGAGAGCTCGACCTCCAGCTCCACCGGGGTGCCTTGCGAGACAGTCGCCGGGCGCACCGCTTTCAGGTTGTCCTTGGTGATGGTGACGTTGTAGCGCCCTGACGCGAGGCCGATCTGCAGGAACTCTCCGTTGCGATTGGTCTTGGTCTCGCTCCTGCGGTTGGCCTCGGTCGCTTCGATCAGCACGGTCGCGCCCTCGACGGGCTGCCCCTCCGCATCAACGACTTTGCCTCTCACGACGCTTTGCGCCGCCGCTGTGGTGGTAACCGCGAGCACGACGGCGAGCGCCAGTACTGCGCGGAACAAGTTGGTCCGCATGGAAAACCTCCAGAAAAAGTGCTGGTTCAATCTTACCCCGGCAGCGCACGTCTGGGTGGCGCAAGTCCTAACTGCCAGCGTGGGCGTAGTTTATCCGAAGAATCGCGCGACAGCCTCGATGTCGTGTGTGACCGGCGCGGGGGGCACGGACGCCAGAAATCTGCGCCCATAGCCCATCGTCTGGAGGCGAGGGTCCAGGACGGCGAGGATCCCGCGGTCGGTGCGGTGCCGAATGAGCCTCCCAAGGCCCTGTTGCAGCGCCAGAATCGCCAGAGGAATCTGGTAATCCTCGAAGGCGTTGCCGCCGGCCATGTTGATCGCATCGATTCGGGCCGCCGTCACCGGATCGCCCGGGGACGCGAACGGCAGCTTGTCGATGATGACGCAGCTCAGCGCCTCGCCGACCACATCGACGCCCTGCCAGAAGCTGGATGTGGCCAGCAGTACCGCATTCGGTGTCGCTCGAAATCGTTCGATCAACTCGGTTCTCGGCGCGGTGCCTTGTACGAGAATCGGGTAGGGCAGCGACATTTCCACGAACCGCTGGACCTCACGTAGAACGGTGTAGCTGGTGAAGAGGACGAAGGCGCGACCGCGCGATCGTTTCACAATCTCGGTCACTTCTCTGGCGGCCGCCTCGGCAAACGCAGGGGCCTTGGGTGGTGGAAGGCGTCGAGGCAGGTACAGCAGTGCCTGCGTGGTGTAGTCGAACTCCGAAGCGACGCGAAGTTCTTCGGCGTCACGAATGCCGAGGCGACCTCTCACATACTCGAACGACTCGTCGACCGCCAAAGTGGCCGATGTGAGCACGGTCGCACGCATCCGTTCCAAGAGCAGATCTCTGATGATGCGCGATACGTCGATCGGCGCCGCGCGAAGGAACGGCCGGAGCGCGTCACGGCCTCGCGTGTCTATGTAGTACACATAGTCTGGGTCCTCGGCGCGCAGGAGGAAGCGGAGGTCGTTGCGAAGATCCTCGGATCGACGCTGAAGAGCCGTCCAGCTCTCGGTGTCGTCCGTGAGGCCGGTCGTGCCAACGTCGCCCGAGTGGGGTGGCGACCCGGCCGGCGTGGCCTTCGCGGTCGAGGCGGCCAGTTCATCGAGCGCGCCAGCGAGCGCTGTCCCGTCCTCGACATGATTCTCGAGATTCTCGGCCGAGTAGCGCACGCGCCCTTCGGAGGCTCCACCACGAGAGGCGCGTGCCCGGGCGAGGCCACTGAAGAACATCTGGGAGTGGTCGGCCACTCGCGCGAGTGCCTGGACCATCTCGAGCGTGTGGGCCTGGGCCATGCGTCGGCCGGTCGCGCCGGCGGCCAGCAGTCGATGGCCATCCCGTACGAGGTCGTCGCAGCGGTATGCGCTCAGCGAACGGCCAAAGTACTGGGTGGCGACGTCTTCGAGTTGGTGGGCTTCGTCGATCACGAGCGTTGGACAGGACGGGATGACTTCTCCGTACGCGCTTTGTCGCACCGAGGCATCCGCGCAGAGCAGGTGGTGGTTGACGATCACGACGTCGGACTCGGCAGCACGCTGCCGCATGCGGGTCACGTAGCAGTCGCTGTAGCGCGGACACTCGGTCCCCAGACACGTGTCGGCCTCGGCGGAGACCTGACCCCAGAACGCCACGTCCTCTGGCAGCGCGCTGAGTTCTGCGCGGTCGCCGGTGTCGGTCCGGGTCAGCCACTCCTCGACGATCGGCACCAGCACGCGGTCACTTGTTTCGATGAGCCGGCTCGCGTCTGGCGCCTCCGTGACGCTGTCGCGATACGTTTCCCATCGGTGCAGGCAGAGATAGTTTGCCCGCCCCTTCATGAGCGTCGCGGTAAGCGGCACCCCAAGCGTTTCCTGCAGCGCAGGGAGGTCCTTGAAGAAGATCTGTTCCTGGAGATTCTTCGTACCAGTGGAGACGAGCACGCGGTGACCACTGAGGATTGCGGGAACCAGATAGGCCAGCGTCTTTCCCGTACCGGTTCCGGCTTCGGCCAGAAGCGTTCCGCCGTCCTCCACGATCGATGCCACTGCCTCTGCCATGTGGCGCTGGCCGTCGCGTGGCTCGTACCCCTTGAGAGCGTGCCAGAGCGGACCGCCAGCCGAGAAGGCGTCGCGGACCGCGCGGCGAAAGGGGCTGAGCGTGGGAGGTGTCGGGGCGTTCGGATTGACCGAATCGTTCGAACGCTCCGAATCGATCATTGCTGATGCGGGTACAGCGGAAACTTCCGACAGAGCTGCTTGACTTCGGTCCCGACGATGGCGAGGGCACGGTCGTCTTCGGGCGAACCCAGCACGCGCGCGATGAGGTCGCCGACCCGGTCCATGTCGCTCTCGCGCATGCCACGGGTGGTGATTGCCGGGGTGCCAATGCGAATACCGCTGGCCACCATGGGGGGATTCGTGTCGAACGGGATCGCGTTCTTGTTGACCGTGATGCCGGCCTTACCGAGCGCCGCTTCGGCAATCTTGCCGGTCAGCCCCTTGGAGAAGACGTCGACCAGCATCAGGTGATTGTCGGTACCTCCGCTCACCAGCCGGAATCCGTGACCGCTGAGAGCGGCCGCGAGACGTCGAGCGTTGGCCACGACCTGCCGCTGGTAGTCGGCGAACGCCGGCTCCATCGCCTCTTTGAAGCAGACGGCCTTGGCCGCGATGATGTGCATCAAGGGTCCGCCCTGGACCCCTGGGAAGAGCGCTCTGTCCAGGCTCTTGGCGTAGCGGTCTCGGCAGAGGATCAGCCCACCACGCGGCCCACGCAGCGTCTTGTGCGTGGTCGAGGTGACGAAATCGGCGTGCGCGACCGGGCTTGGATGGACACCACCGGCCACAAGACCCGCGATGTGCGCCATGTCGACCACCATCGGCGCTCCGACGGCCGCCGCCACCTGTGCGATCCGCTCGAAGTCGATGACTCGTGGGTACGCGCTCGCCCCCACCATGATCATCTGTGGTTTGTGCTGATGCGCGAGTCGCTCGAGCTCCTCGTAGTCGATCCGTTCGTCGTCCTGGCGGACACCGTACGGCACGATGGTGTACAGCTTGCCGGAAAAGTTCAGCGGATGTCCGTGGGTGAGATGGCCGCCGTGAGCGAGGTTCATGCCAAGAAGCGTGTCGCCGGGGTTGAGCAAGGTCAGGTACACCGACATGTTGGCCTGTGCGCCCGAGTGGGGCTGCACGTTCGCGTGCTCGGCGCCAAAAAGCGTCTTCGCACGTGAAATCGCCAATGATTCGGCGATGTCCACGAACTCGCAGCCACCGTAGTAGCGCCGGCCTGGATAACCCTCGGCGTACTTGTTCGTCATCACCGAGCCGGCCGCTTCCAGGATCGACGCGCTCACGAAGTTCTCCGAGGCGATGAGCTCGAGACCGTCAGCCTGCCGTCGTGCTTCGTGGCGGATCGCGTCAGCGATTTCAGGGTCGGCGTCTGCGAGCGAACGCTCGATCTGTGGGGGTGCGGCGTTGGGCATAGGCAAGAAATTGTACTATCAATGGCCCATGCCACCCTCGGTCGTGATCTCAGCGCGCGGCGAACAGCGGATCCGGAGCGGACATCCCTGGATTTACCGCGCGGATGTGACGGAGGCGGCAGCCGATGGTGGCGCGATCGTCGAGGTCATCGGTCCCCGGCATCGGACCCTTGGCCACGCGCTCTTCAGCGATCGCTCTCAGATCACGCTCAGAATGCTGGCGCTTGGTGACGGCGTGGCCGGACTCGGCCTCATTCGGGCGCGTCTGGAGCGCGCGATCGCCTTCCGCCAGAGACTCAACATCGATGCAAGCGCGTACCGGCTCGTGCATGCCGAAGGCGACCTGCTTCCATCACTCGTCGTCGACCGGTACGGCGACTATCTGGTCGTCCAGGCGCTCTCGCAAGGCATGGACCGACTGCTCCCGGACATCGTCTCGATGCTGATCGAACTGGCGGCACCGACCGGCATTCTGGCCCGCAATGATCCAAAGGTCCGGCTGCTCGAGGGCCTGGAGCAGAGGGTCGAGGTGCTGCATGGGTGCGTGCCGGAGCTGGTGACTGTGCACGAAGGCCCGGTCGAGTACGAGGTGGACCTGCGAAAGGGCCAAAAGACAGGGCTATTTCTCGATCAGCGCGAGAATCGCGAAGCAGCAGCCCGGTACGCTCGCGGCAGGTTGCTCGACGGCTTCAGCTACACCGGCGGCTTTGGCCTCCGGTTGGCCAGGCAATGTCCCGAGGCCGAGGCGATCGATATCTCGGCCGACGCGGTCGCCAGAATCCGCGCGAACGCCGACCGGAACGGCGTATCTCACCTCGCCGCCCGCGTGGCAAACGTGTTCGACGAACTCAGACGATTAGAGCGGGCCGGCGCGCGCTACGACACGATCGTGCTCGACCCACCGGCCTTCGCCAAGAGCAAGGCGTCCATCCCGAACGCGCTGGCCGGCTACAAGGAAATCAATCTTCGCGCGATGCGTCTCCTGACGCCGGGCGGCTATCTCGTGACGTCGAGCTGTTCGTACAACGTGAACGAAGAGGCATTCGGCGCCACCTTGCACGAGGCGTCCGCCGATAGCCGAGTCCCGGTCGCTCTGGTCGAGAAGCGGACGCAGGGTCGTGATCACCCAGCCCTGATCGGCGTACCGGAAACGTACTACCTGAAATGTTTCATCCTTCGCAGGGTCGAGTAGGGTCGATCGGGTGAGTCAGCGAATGGCACTCATCACCGGTGCCTCTTCCGGCATCGGCGCGGCATTTGCCGAGGTGTTCGCGTCGGAGGGCTTCGACCTGGTGCTCACCGCCAGACGCGAGGATCGTCTGCGGACCCTTGCAGACGGCCTCAGGCGGCAGCATGCCCGGCGGGTGGAGGTGCTGCCCGCCGATCTGGCGAATGTTGACGCCCCCGAGAGCATTTGCCGCGAACTCAGCCGGCGCGGCCTGACGATTGACGTGCTCGTCAACTGTGCGGGATTCGGCGTGCCTGGCTCCTTCGTGACATCGGAGTGGGTTCGCCAGCAGCGCCTCCTGCAAGTGACAGTGATGGCGGCGGCCGAACTGACCCACCGATTGCTGCCGGGAATGGTCACGCGCCGTTACGGACGCATCATCAATGTGGCGTCGCTGGCGGCGCTGGTTCCGGCGCCGGCAGGCCATACGCTCTACGCGGCATGCAAGGCACTCGTGCTCAAGTTCTCCGAGGCGCTGGCGAATGAGGTGAGGGCATCGGGCGTCTACGTTACGGCGCTTTGTCCCGGGTTCACGCGAAGCGAGTTTCACGACGTCACCGGCACGCGCGCGCTGGTTCAACGATTGCCGTGGTGGCTGTGGAACGACGCCGCGGGCGTCGCTCGGGAAGGCTTCGACGCGGTGATGGCGGGGACACCGATGCACGTGACGGGGCGGGTCAATCGGCTGATCGTCATCCTGTCGCGGCTCTTGCCGCAGCCAGTGCTCATCGCGATTGGCCGGCTCACGGCTCGAGGCTACCGAAACAGCGACTGAGTCGCGAGTCCCCTGGATACGCCATTTCTAGCTGAGTTCACGGCGGGGCATCCCGGCTCGCGGCGTGGCTCTTCCCTCGAATATGCTCGGTCGCCGCGCCTGACGATCCGGGCGCCGCGTTCCGGGACCTCAGCAAGGAACCACAACTCCGGGGCACTACTCCCGGAGACCAGTTGAGTTGACGCTCTTCGGCTCCTGTCGCTGGGTTTCCCCACCCGCACCACCCCACCGCGCAGAGTCCGCGCGGCGGGGACCCCGGGTCCTCGGCGCCCAGAAAGAGAAGAACTGTCACGCGGAGGTGCCTGCGCCGCGGTCGGGGATGCCCCTCCCAGCGCCACTCGCCCCAAGGACGTTCGTCAACTCAACTGGCTTTCGGGAGTAGAACGAGTGCTTCCACCAGACCACTGCCGTCGTGCTCGTGCGGTACTCATGCCATCTGGGGTTCAGACTGCGCCTCAGATGTGAAGGCGGGCGCCGGGTGTGCGTCAGGCAGCACGGCGAGCAGCGCGTCGAGCGCTGCGGGATCGAAGTCGGTTCCCGCGTGACGTCTCAGCTCGGAGATCGCCTTCTCGGTATCGCGCCCTGGGCGGTACGCACGTGCGCTCGTAATGGCGTCATACGCGTCGGCCACGTGCACGATCCTGGCGGCAAGCGGGATCTCATCACCGTGCAGGCCAAGCGGGTAGCCGCGTCCGTCTGGGCGTTCGTGGTGCAGTTCTACGATCGGAATGTGCTCGGCGAGGAATGGCACCTGTCGAAGAACGTGCGCACCAATGGAGGGGTGGCGCTTGAGCTGCTCGTATTCCTCCGCGGTCAAGGCGGAGGGTTTCCGCAGGATGGCGTCGCTCACGCCGATCTTGCCGATGTCGTGGAGGAGGGCGCCGAGACGCAGAACCTCGAGATCGGCCGAATCCACACCGAGCCGTCGGCCGATGAGGACCGACAGCGAGCTGACCCGCTCGGAGTGACCCGCGGTATACGGATCCCGCGCGTCGAGCATTGCCGCGAATGCTCGAATCGAACCGAGATACGCCGCGCGCGTGTCGGCTTCTGCGGCCGTAAGGCCGCGGACGAGCTCGTTGAACGACTCGGTCAGCGAATCGAGCTCCAGGCTGATTCCGGTCGGGTGCAACGGCTTTCGGAGATCGCGCGCCGCAGCCATCATCCCGAGCTCATCCGCCAGGTGGTCAATGGGCCCGGTCAAGGTGTGGGCCAACCAGAAACTGCCGATCCCGGCAAGCACGAACGCCCCAAGCGCAAGAGTGCCGAGTGCCCAGAGCGCATCGCTGGTTGCCTCCCTGGTCGCGGTGCCGATCGAGGAAAGCGTGTACACCCGCGCTGAACCGGACGTCAGGAGCCTTCGGATGGCGTACTCCTCATCGTTCAGCGTGAGGATTTCCTGTTCGCCGGTCGGCGAGGCCGCGCCGCGCTCTTGACGCAGCCTTCCGTGGGTCTGCAGATCCTGGGTGACATCGCGACCGAGCGTGCTGGCGACCACGGTGCCACCGACAGTGATCACCATTTCCTCCCCGGCCAAGTCGGCCAGCTCACGTGCATAGTCGGCGTCGAGCGCATCACCGATGACCAGTGCCCCGACGTCTCGGTCCAGTAGTCGAAGCGGTGTCCAGACGTACCGAAAGGCCCCTTGAGACAACGCCGAGACACCCTGGAAGGTGAACGTCTCGCCTGCTCGAGGCTCCAGGCGCTTTCCCGCCGGCCAGTGTTCTCGCGATCTGCCAGCGCCTGCGAAGACCCGCCCGTTCGTGTCCAGGACAGCCACCACATCGGCTCCGGTCAGCGCGGCCAGTTTCTCGACTTCCACTGTGACCGTTTCGCGGAGCGAGGCGGTGTGGTCGTCGCGAAGCCCCGAGAAGGCCGCTTCGGCGAAGTAGGTAACGAGTGCCGCCTTCAACGTGGGACTCTCGGCGGCGATCGCGAGCATCGCCTGCTGCTGCCGCTGCCGCTGTGCCTCCAGCGTCGAGAAGACGCGTTCGGCGAGGCTCAGCTTCCCGACTTCGGCGGCACGCACACGGCCCCGCGCCTCAACGGTAAGGACGACGAAGACTACCGACAGGATCGCGGCCACGGTGACGAACGTCATCGCGAGCGTGCGGGTGATGAGACGAGGAGGGTGTATCACCGGGCGGGCACCGGCAAGACGAAATCCGCCGTCGCCGCCTTCCCGAACTCGACGCGTACTTGCGCGGTCGTGTCTCCGAGGCGTTCGTGCAAGGCGGCGATCGACGGCTCGCCGGTCGGCACTGAGGGCAATTCGAAGTGACCCTGCTCGTCTGACACGCCGAACCATGGGTGGTCGAGTACCACGACGGGGGCCGCCTGCTGTTGCGCGGCGGGGTTGACCGTGACGAGTACGAATCCCGCGAGGGCCGCCACCAGGGGTCTACCGAGCTCAAACACCACTACAATCCCTTCTGTTCCTTCGTGTTACGTCACGTTTAATATCGGCACTTCATGCTCACACTGATACTTGCCACCGCCCTCGCCAGCCAGGGGGGCTCAGACCCGCCGCCTGGCTCGGGTATCTCGGAGGCGCTGGCGCGGGAACGGGCTGAGTCGATTCGAGATCTCCGCTACGAACTGGCGCTGACCGTGCCCGCACAACTGGGAAGTCCCGTGCAGGGACAGGTCATCTTGCGATTTCTTCTGGCGGCACCCCATCGGGTCGTGCTGGACTTTGCTCAACCGGTAGACCGCCTCCGGCGGGTGCGGGTCTCTGGCGTCGACGTGAACGTGGTCGCGGCTGAGGGCCATCTGATCCTTCCCGCCGCGGCGATGCGGGTCGGGGAAAACGAGGTCGTTGTCGACTTCCAGGCCGGCGAGGAGGCCCTGAACCGAAGCAACGACCTGCTGTACACGCTCTTCGTTCCGGCACGCGCCCACCGGGTGTTTCCCTGCTTCGACCAGCCGGACCTGAAGGCTCGGTACACGTTGTCACTCGACGTGCCGGCCGGATGGACCGCGGTTTCCAACGGCGCGGTGGCGGCGACAACCTCGACCAGCGAGCGCACCCGCGTGCAGTTCGCTGAGACCGATCCGCTTCCGACCTACTTGTTCTCCTTCGTGGCCGGCGCGCTGTCACTGGAGACCGCCACGAGAAACGGTCGTGAATTCAGGCTGTTTCATCGGGAGACGGACGTCGCGAAGGTCGCACGCAATCGGGATGCGATCTTCGACCTGCACGCCGCCGCGCTCGGATGGCTCGAGGCCTACACGGCCATCCCATACCCGTTCGACAAGTTCGACATCGTGGCGGTGCCATCGTTCCAGTTCGGTGGCATGGAGCATCCAGGTGCGATTCTCTACAACGCGGCTGGCGTGTTGCTCGATGAATCCGCCACGCAGAACCAGGTGCTCAGTCGTGCGAGCGTCATCGCTCACGAGACGGCACATATGTGGTTCGGCGACCTCGTCACGATGCGATGGTTCGACGATGTCTGGATGAAGGAAGTGTTCGCCAACTTCATGGCGGCGAAGATCGTCAATCCGTCGTTCCCGGACGTGAACCACGATCTGCGCTTCTTGCTGGCCAACTACCCCAGCGCTTACCAGGTGGACCGCACGTCCGGTACGAACGCGATTCGCCAAGCACTGGCGAATCTCGATGACGCGGGACAACTCTACGGGCCGATCATCTATCAGAAGGCGCCGATCGTCATGCGCCAGCTCGAAGCGATCGTCGGAGAGACCGCGCTCCGCGACGGCCTTCGGGAGTACCTCACGACGTACTCCTTCGGAAATGCCACGTGGCTCGACCTCGTGCGTATTCTCGACGTGCGCGCGCCCGAGGACCTCGCCGCGTGGAGCCGCGCCTGGGTCGAGGAGCGCGGGAGACCGGAGTTTACGACAGTCCTGCGCGTCGAGGGGGACCGGGTATCCAGTCTCGCCCTCAACATGTCGGATCCGCTCGCGCGCGGCGTGGCGTGGCCACAGCGACTGAGAATCGCGCTCGGATACGCGGACGAGGTACGCGAGGTCACTGCAATCGTCAACGGCGCTGTGACGATCGTCGGCGAGGTGGCGGGCATGCCCGCGCCGCTGTTCGTCCTGCCGAACGGAGGGGGCTTGGGATACGGCCTATTCCTTTTGGATGACCTGAGCCGTGAGTACCTGCTGCGACGTCTTCCAACAATCGCAGACCCGCTGACGCGGGGGAGCGCGTGGGTCACTCTGTGGGACAACTTGCTGGAGTCGAGGGTGGCGGCTGGCGAATTCATCGATCTGGCCTTGCGCGCGCTGCCGGCGGAGACCGACGAGCAGAACGTGCAACGTGTGCTCGGATACACGACTCAAGCCTTCTGGCGGCATCTCGGTGCCGAGGAGCGGGAGCGTCGAGCCCCGGCGCTCGAACGCGCGCTGCGCACGGGCATCGCGCAGGCGCCGACCAGTAGTGCGAAGTCAGCCTGGTTTTCAGCGTTCAGGGACGTGGTGCTCAGCCCCGAAGGGCTGGCCTGGCTCGAAGCGATATGGCGTCGGACTGAAGCCGTCGAGGGACTCACGTTTGCGGAGACCGACGAGATGGCGATGGCGTGCGAACTCGCCGTCCGTGAGGTCAGGTCCTGGCGGGAGGTGCTTCGGATCCAGCACGATCGCATCCAGAATCCCGACCGCAAGGCGCGATTCGCCTTCGTGATGCCGGCGTTGTCGTCCGACCCGGCCGAGCGTGAGGAGGCGTTCGCGCGCTTGCGTCAGCCTGAGAACCGGCGGCGAGAACCCTGGGTGACCGAATCGCTCGCCTATCTCAATCATCCGCTTCGAGAAGTGCACGCACGGCGATTCGTGGCGCCGAGCCTCGCGCTCTTGCCCGAGATTCAGCGCACAGGCGATATCTTCTTCCCCACGAGATGGACTGAGGCCGTGCTGTCCGGTCACCGCTCGCCGCAAGCAGCCGCGACGGTTCGCGACTTTCTGGCGCAGGAACTGCAACTCCCGCAGCGCTTGCGGTGGACGGTGCTGAGCGCTGCGGACGAGCTGTTCAGGGTCGCGCCATAGTTGACTCGACATCTTTGGCACGGGGAGATCGGAGAGAGGCTCCGCCGGGCCCTGGGCGACCAGCGCCAATCGCCAGACACCTGGCGGGCGACACGTCGCGTCTGCGCGGCTGTTCTGACTGAGCGATGCTGTTCTGCTGGGATTCTAGTCGCCGGTGGCAGCCGATGTGCCCCACAGATGCTGAGTCGCGATTCTGGCACCCTCGGTCATCGCTTCGAGTTTCGCCCACATCACAGACGGATGCACGCGGCGATTCAGTTCCTCTTGTGCGAAGCCGCAGTCGGTGCCGGCGATCACGTTCTCTCGCCCGACACACGCCGCGAATCGCAACAGGCGTTCGGCCACGAGCTCCGGGTGTTCGACGACGTTGGTGCCATGGCTGACGACTCCGGGCACCAGGATCTTGCCCGGCGGTAGCGTGGTGTCTTGCCACACCTTCCATTCGTGCTCGTGGCGAGGGTTGGCTGCCTCGATCAGATACGCCCCGGCCTTCACTTTCAAGATGAGATCGACGATCTTTCTGAGCGGCACGTCGGTGGTGTGCGGCCCGGGCCAGCTGCCCCAGCAAACGTGATAGCGGATGCGATCCTCGGGAATGCCTTCGAGCGCGTGGTTGAGAACGTCGACGTGCCGCGCGAGCCACGAGTGGTAATCCTCGAAGGTTCCCGGCGGCACCATCCGATCGTAAGTGACCGCCGCCCTGGCGTCGTCCACCTGGAGCAGGAACCCCGCATCCACGATCGAGCGATACTCGGTTCGCAGCGCCTCGGCGAGTGCCACCACGAGATCCTCGTCGGTCTTGTAGTACTCGTTTCTGCGGTCCGGAATCGCACTCGAGGGTGCCGCCACCGGCAGGAATGCCTCCTCGACACCGGCGGCCTCGGTGGCCGCTTTCAGATTGTCGATGTCGCGTTGCAGTTCGAACAGGCCGTTGTAGGTGATCGGGCCGACGCACACCGCGTCGTGCCGCGTGACGTTCGACCAGTCCTTGCCATCGCCACGTCCTTCGAGCTCTGCGTAGAATTCCTGAAAGCGAGCGCGGTCGCCGCCACGTGCGAACGGATTGGCACCCTGGACCTCGCGTAGTTCGAAGCCGCTGAGCCGCTTCAGCGCGTAGAGCGACCAACTTGTCGATTTGCCGTACTCGCCGTCATTGGGTACGTCGATGCCGGCCTGGACCTGTCGCGATATGACGTCGCCGACCGCGCGGTGCAGCGTGGCGTCGAATGTCTCCTGCTCGACCGGCTCACCTCGCTGCTTCGCGCGCACGAGTTCCAGAAGCTGCGGCGGTCGGATGAGGCTTCCTGTGTGGGTTGTAAGAAAGCGTTTCGTGCTGCGTTTCATGAGGGGTCTCTCTGTGCGTGGCGCCGTGCGGGAGCTGTCATCATATCGCTCATCCGCCGGGCTGACGTCGCGCGGAAGATGATGAGATGGCCAGAGATGGCGGCCAGCACCATGACCGCTGGCAACCAGACGAACGGCGGATAGGTGATCCACACGTTCAGCCGATCCTCGCCGAAGTACCGGAATCTGGGCGTGGACAGGATCCCCACGGTGACGACGTTGAGGACCAGGATCAGGCCCAGGACGTTCCAGGCCACGACGAGCCGACGCCCCGCACGCCCCGCAAGGACGAGAGGGGCGACGATGAGCGCCGTCACACCGGTGACAACGTCGAAGTTGCGACCCGAGTAACTCATCTGTTCCGGCATGACGCCACGCGCGTACATGCCGTGCATGGCGAGTTCCAGCGGCCAACGGAAGCCCTGAACGGCGACCAGCGCCCAGAGTGGCAGCCCGTGCGCGAGCCGTCGTCCGTAGGTTGAGAACGCGAACGTCGCGGTCAGGCCGAGCACCGCCACCACGAGGATCGCAAACGGTGGAGGTGTGGCGTACCAGAGTCGGAGCACGCCACTGTCGGCGGCGATCCACGTGGCTGTCATCCAGAGGGTCGAGACGACTGCGGTGACGACCAGGACACGCTGTCGAGTGGTATCGGCTTCGCCGAGCCGGCGCGATGCCACGTGCGTGCCCCAGAGCAGCCCCAGGAGCAGCCCGAGCGGGATCAACAGGAACGCAAGGACCGCCGCGTCGGCCATGCCAACCTCCACCATCGTCATCGCGAGAGCGATTATCGTTCCGCTGGGGTGCCTGGGTCACGGGCAACGCGCCGCGTGCGTCGGCTCGGCTCGGTGCTCAGCAAGGCGCTCAGCTCTGAACCCACAGCTTGGGTTTTCCGGTGCCGTCGTCGGTGCCCTTGATGTACCAGTTCTTGCCCTGGGGATCGTGATCCATGGTGGTTGTGAAGTCGAACGGCGCCTGGAATTCGATGTAGTCAAACCCCGATTCCGATGCGATCAGCTGATGCCATTCGCCTGCGGGGATGAGGACAAGGTCGCCTGGGCCGACAGCAAGGCTGCCAGCGTCGTGCTTCACTTCGCCCGTGCCGGTTTCGATCAGGTAGAAGTGCTCCGGCGTCACCGAACTCGTCTTCGAGGCGTGGTGCACGTGTCTCGGGGAATACGCACCGGGTGCATAGATCATGCGGCCGAGTTGCAGATCCCAGGACCCAGATAGTCCCGTTTCCTTGTTGACCCAGAATGTTCGTTCCCGGATGCGCTTTTCGTCCACAAGCGACCTGAGTTGTGTTTCAACGAAGAAGTACCCCCCGGACGACTCGTGACCTGTGGGCTTTCCGGTGTGCTTCGGCACCGACACGAGGAGGAGCGTCAGAGGGGTTGTCGACGCGGTCACCGTGACCTCCTCACCGGGTTCGAGATACACGCCCTCCCGTCGTTGGGCCGCGTATTCGGAGGTCTGTCCCGCGGCCGTGTGGGTGACCGCGGCATCCCGGCCTTCCAGAATGTACACAACTTGTGTTCTGTCGCTTGGCATCAGATGACAGGTTTTCGCTGGATCAACGTTTTCGAACGCGACGTGCACCCTGGTTCCGTCGTCAGATGGTGAGAGAACATTCCTGATGTGCCCCTCCGCCACGGGAATCCTCGGCTTGCTGTCGATGTTGAGCACGGTGATCATGTCGTTCTCCAAGGCCGGACGCGCCCGATGCGCCTGTGTGTGGTGGGCGTGCGCCGAACGCGACGCTTCTATGAAAGTTCGTTGCAGGCGAGCGCTCGAGCCGAGCGTACGATGCGCTCTCGAGGTTGCCAGCTGGAATTCTATACTATCGTGGTGAACGGATGAGGCGTCGTCCACAGAGCGGACGGTCGAGTGCTCCTCGGCGATCGCGTCGATCTGCACGATGCCGTCCTGGCTTCCGTCACGTACGGGCGCGCTGTTCGAGGTGCCCTGCTAACCCGTGATGTCAGGCGAGTCTGGTACGCTGATCTCCCCGCGGAGGTACTCGACGGTTCGTCCGGTGATGACGACTCGGTCATCACACAACTCGCAGTCCAGCTCGCCGCCTCGATGCGATAGTTGCCTCGCGCTGAGTGTCGTCTTCCCAAGGCGCGCTGCCCAGTAGGGCACCAAGGTGCAATGCGCGGCGCCGGTAACCGGATCCTCGGGAATACCCGCGCGCGGTGCGAAAAAGCGGGACACGAAGTCGACGGCATCTCCGGGTGCGGACACGATGACCGCAAACGCGTCGAGGGTCCCGATGAGACCGACATCGGGTCGCAGGGTCTGAATGGTGTGTTCGGTTTCGAATACGGCGAGCAGATCTCTCGCGACGTACGCCTCGCGCGGCCTTGTCCCGAGAGCCGCCGCGAGCTGGTCAGAGACCTCGATCGGTACCCCGGGCCGCGACGGGAAGTCCAGGCTCAGGCGGTCCCCTTCGCGGCTGACGCCGAGCACGCCGCCACGTGTACTGAAGCTCAGCGTCGCTCGAGAAGGATAGTGGTACGCGAAGAGCACATGGCCAGCGGCCAGCGTCGCGTGGCCACACAAATCGACCTCAACCGTCGGTGTGAACCATCGCAAGGGGGCCTTGTCTTCCCGAGGCACGACGAATGCGGTCTCGGCGAGATTGTTCTCCGCGGCAATGGCTTGGAGCACATCGTCGGCCAGCCATTGGGTGAGGGTCACGACAGCCGCGGGATTCCCACCGAACAGCCGGCTGGTGAACGCATCGATCTGGTAGATCGGGAGCTTCATGCGGGACGTGCCTCGCCAAGTCTAGATCCGAGGTCGTCTGGGTTGAGGCCCTGGGCCCGTCGCCGGGCTCGGAGCCACCCCACCGCACATGGTCCGCGCGGCGGACTGTGACTCACGCTCGCCGAAGGACGCACCAGTGACCCTCGCCGGCCTGGCTCGATGTGCCCGTCCATTCGCCCGGCAGCGCCGCGACGAGATCGTCGACCGACAGGTAGATCGGCGTGTGCTCACCGCTGCTGTTGACCCAGATCACGGTGCCACGTGGTGAGAGGACGCGCTCAACTTCTACTGGAAACAAGAAGGCGTTGATCAGCACGACCGCCGCTGCCGACCTGTCGCCTACCGGAAGCATGGCACCGTCGGCCTGTACCCGAAGGGCCGGAGTAGTCGGTGCGTGCTGCAACATAGCTCGTGAGAGGTCAACGGCCAGAACGGTCGCAAAGCGTTCAGCCAGGAGGTGCGAATACGCACCGATGCCGCTGCCAACCTCGATCGCCAGGCCCTCGGGCGGGTCAATCGGGCGGAGCCCGCGAACGAGTGCGTCCATCACGACAGCCGCCCGCTGCGGAGAGGCTCGCGTGTGCCACTCGCCCGCAAGTTCATCGAAGTAGCCCTTGACGTGGTTGCGCAGCTCACCGGTCCACCCACCGGGATCGAGACCAGCCGCTTGACGCGTGGCCCTGCGCATCGGGTGATCGGGACCGCCCGAACCGGAGGACCGATGACCGTCGATCGCGGCGGGCGGCAGATTCTGAATAGCCGATGTCCTCACGGAGGTGTCATGAGCAATGTCTATTGTGGCTGTTGCCGACGGCGGCGTCGCGGCGCGCCGTCACAGGTTGCCCGCCCCGCGCTCGTCGGACCTATTTCAAGGCCTGAGCCTGAATGAATGACCTTCGAACAGTCGGAATCGTCTGGGTGAGACCTCTGACAATGACACCTCGATGCAGAGCTACCCTCAGTGTCTTTGAGCGCCCATAGATATACTACGAGGGCAACGCCCGAAATCGTATCGGCGGGTGTGCGGTTCGTGAGCCGCGACGATCAGACCGAGGTCGGCGGATGTTTCGTGGCCACCTACCGGTTCGCGAGCGCCTATCCGCACCTTCAGGGCACGGTCACCGACCTGCTGATCGGTGATCTCTTCAACGACGAGGTCGATACGGTGTGGCAGCCAATGGAGTCGATGTACCCGGCGGGCGAAGTCGAGCTCCCGTCTTGGAGCGTGGACACGCCAGCCGATACCACTGAGCACAGGGCCAACGATCTCGAGCTGCCTGAAGGTCGAAAGCCATGGCGTAGCTCGACTTGGCCCGAGTAGCCGAGGCGGACATCCACGAGGGCGACCGTGTGATTGACGACACGAAGGCCTGTCCCGTCTGTGCGGAAGCGATCAAGGCAGCGGCGATCAAGTGCCGGTTCTGCAACACCGACTTGGCGGCGCTCGAGGCGGCCAAGGCCGTCGAGGTCGAGCGCGAGTTGTTCGTCGGACGTCCGAAGCCCATCACGAGCGTTGGCCAGTGGGTGCTCGTGGTGTTGACGTTGGGTTGCGCGTACCTGTTCTACTGGGTCCGCAGTTTGTCCGTTCGGTACCGCGTCACCACTCAGCGTGTGCAGGTCGAGCATGGGCTCCTCTCCACGACCAGGGACAATGTGGAGCTCTTCCGCATCGATCACTTCGATTTGCACAAGCCGCTCGGCATGCGCATGATGAACGAGTGCCTGCTGCACCTCCGTTCGTCCGATCCGCACTTTCCGACGGTGAAGCTTCAAGGGGTACCACAGCTCGAAGCGCTTGCAGATGAGCTCAGAGAATGCTCGCTCCGGGAACGCACACGCCGCCGCGTGACAACGTTCGTCGAGGCCTGATGGAAGAACCTGCATACCTGAGTGAGTCTCAGGCGAGTGGCGCCGAGCGTGAGGACGGCCCAATGAGCGCCCGGGTGGGGCAGGCTCGATATCCGCATCGGCGCATCCCGTTGGCGCTGGTGTTCGTCGCTCTCGTCGCGGCAGGATGCGCCCAGAGGTCGAGCGACAACGCTCCCGCAGGCACGCCAGTTGTCATCCTCGTGTCGTTCGACGGGTGGCGATGGGACTACGACGCGAAGGCACCAGCGCCGAATCTCAGGAGCCTGATGGCGCGCGGTGTCCGCGCAGAGGGCTTGATCCCCAGCTTCCCCTCAAAGACCTTTCCGAATCACTACACGATCGTGACCGGCCTGTACCCAGGCCACCACGGGATCGTCGCGAACAACATCAGAGATGCCGCCACTGGTCGCACGTTCGCACCCGCGAAACAAGAAGAGGTTCGCGATCCGATGTGGTGGGGAGGGGAGCCGATCTGGGTAAGGGTTCAGCGGGCTGGACAGATCGCCGGGTCGATGTTTTGGGTCGGCTCGGAGGCGCCGATCGGCGGGATGCTTCCACGCTACACAAAGGCCTACGACGACGACTTTCCAGCCAGCGACCGAGTGGACCAGGTGCTGGCGTGGCTCGACCTGCCTCCAGCCGAGCGGCCGTCGTTCGTCACGCTCTATTTCAGCGACACCGACAGTGCGGGGCACGATGACGGCCCCGAATCAGCCGCGGTTCGCGCTGCAATCGCTCGCCTGGACGGACATCTGGGTCGTCTCCTCCGCGGTCTCGACACTCGTGGGCTCACGAATCGCGTCAACCTCGTCGTGGTCTCGGATCACGGTATGGCCGAGGTGAGCGTCGACCGCGTCGTGGTGCTGGACGACTACATCTCGCTGGACGATGTGGATATCGCCGATCTCAATCCAACGGTTGGACTGTTCCCGAAGCCTGGCAGGGAAGAGGACGTCTATCGCGCGCTGGTAGGTGCGCATCCGCGACTGCAGGTGTATCGACGCGATGCAACGCCCGAGCGGTGGCACTATCGCGGGCATCCACGGATTCCGCCGGTGATCGGAGTCGTTGACGAAGGCTGGCAGGTACTCTCCAGACGCACGGTCGAGGGGATACGCGCGGGTCGCATTGCCGCCGCCGCAGGGCAGCATGGATACGACCCGGCAGTCATGTCGATGCGCGGCATTTTCGTCGCCGCCGGTCCGGCCTTCAGACAAGGTGTGACAGTGCCGGCGTTCGAGAACGTGCATCTCTACACTGCCCTCGCGCGTGTCCTCGGCGTCCCACCCGCGACCAACGATGGCGATCCAACGGTGGCCGGGTCGTTGTTGCAATAGCAGCGCCCGGGAGTGCGGCCCCGCGTCACGACGTCAGAACGGGTATACGACTCCCACACCCAGGCGAAAACCGTTGCCGCCGTCGTCCGCGCCGATCCGCAGGTAGCTGGTACTCACCCGCAGAGCGACCTGCTCGGTGGCGGCGAAGGTCACGCCACCGCCGATGTCGAAGGCAAATTCGTTGGACGAATCCGACCTGCTGGTCGAGGTGGTGCCCCCACCCTCTCGCGTGACACTCTCGTCAAGACTGGCGGATCCGTGAGCGAGACCGAACAGCACCTGGCCGAAGGGAGTCAATCTGGGCTGATCTCTCAGCGTGTAGCGGAGGCCACCCATGAAGGTGTGTACGTTGACGCTGGCTGCGCTGTTCACCGTGGTGTTGAGAGCCGTCACGGTTTCGTCAGTCGACGTGTAGGCTCCCGAAAGGTCTCCCACGATCGCGAATCTGTCGTCAACGTTGAAGGAACCGTCGGCGTACCATCCAAACGGCAACGTCTTGCTCGTGCCGCCGATACCAACGTTTGTGGCTTTGAGGAGGCGCCAGCCGGCCGAGAGGTCACCTCGACCCGCGTCCTGCGCGCTGGCAGGGAGGGTTGCGGCAAGCAGCGCGATGGTGAAGAGCAGCGAACGATAGTAGTTGCGTGAACCAGTCATCGAGCCTCCGTTGTGGGTGTCGGCGGGCATCCTCGTACGGCCTGTCTGAAACTTTACTCTACTTCGCGACTCCGGCCGGAGCCTCGACAAAAAAGAGATCGCGCCGTGAGCTGGCGATGGTCGAGACCAGCCGCTTTGTCAAGCAGTAGTAGAGGCGCCGGAAGCTCGACGGGAAAGCGCCACTCATCGGCGCGCCCGCCCACCGCAGCGAAGCGAGATGCCGTTCGGTCCCACCACGGCGCCACGCTGCGGGCGATCGGTTCGATGATGAGGATGCTCGTACCACGAGTCGCGACGTCGAGTAGTCGCGATTCGAGCCGTTCACGTGTGGCGGTGGGGAGTTCGTTGAGCACGTAGGCCGCAACGAGGGAGGCGCCCGGCGCGATTGGTGGCAGCGTTAGGAGATCACCGGCCCGGGTTTCCCCTTCGATCCGTAGCTGGCGATAGGTCCATCGTGCCTCCGCCCGAGCCCAGGGATGACGATCGATACCGGTCACGCGAGGTGCGCCACCAGCGGCGAGCGCCCAGGCGGCACCGGCAACCCCCGTCCCGCAGCCAACGTCGAGGATCGACCGCGGTGGAGCGGCGTCGTCGCCGAGTGCACGGATCAAGTGGTGCGTGGTGAGCAGATGCAGCGGCGCGTAGAACAGGGCGAAGGCAGCCCGCTTGCCGGCACTGTCGAGTGCACGGCCGACGGTGTGGCCCCTGCGCTGCACGTAGACGGAGGAGAGAGCGCGCAGCGCGCGCGTGACCTCCTGGACCCGCAGGTTGGCAAGATGTCGGCCTTCGAGGGCCTCGAACCACCGGTGAAACAGGTCGGATTCTTCGAGCGGAGCTGTCGTCGGTTGCGAACGCGGCATGGTTTCTGCTCTTGCGAGTGTCGCTACTGGCGGACGCGGCTCCAGCCGAAAGGCAGGGGAGCTACGTTACAATGCGTCCCCAGGAGGCACCTCACTGATGCGAACACTTGTTTCGATCGTCGTCACCATGTTCCTGTTGAACGCCGTCGCTCCGCCAGTGTGGGCGCAAGTTTCGCACGCGGCGCCCCAGTCAGCCCTCGACGCAGCAGTGCAGGCTCGGGTTGAGGCGAGTACGGCCGACCGCGACGCCATCCAACGGCTCCTGGAGCGGCCGGAAGTACAGGCCATTGCAGGTGATGCGGGACTGGACCTTCGCGGCATGGAGTCCGCGATCTCGACCCTCGACGCCCAACAACTGTCGACGATCGCCGCACAGGCCAGCCAGGTCGATCAGGCGCTCGCCGGCGGCCAGTCGACCGTGACCATTTCGACCACGATGATTATCATCGGTCTGCTGGTTCTGATTCTCATTATCGTTAGCGTTTGAGTCACCTTGGCGTGAGGGCTGTTGTCCTGATCTGCGCCGCCCTCGTGGCGGCGCAGACGTGTGACGTCCACGCCCGGCAAGAGCCCCCTGCCCCGATCCCGCTTCTCGACGTTCCATTCATCTCACAGTCCGAGCTGCTCTGCGGTGGCGCGGCCGCTGCGATGGTCATGCGGTACTGGGGCGAACCTGGTGTCACCGCCGAGTCGTTCTCTCGCCTGGTCGATCGCAGCGCGGCCGGTATCCGAACCGATGCACTGGTTGCTGACCTGGCACGGCGTGGGTGGTCCGCCACCGGGATCACGGGGAGCGACGACATCATGCGGAGAGAGTTCGCTCAGGGCCGACCGGTGCTCACCCTGATCGAGGATCGGCCCGCAACATTCCACTACATCGTGGTCCTCGCGGCACACGATCGGGGCATCGTGTTTCACGACCCGGCAACCGCACCATTCCGTGTGATGTCGATCTCCGAGTTCAATCGGCGTTGGCGGGCGGCAGGCCGGTGGATGGCGGTGGTGCTGCCTCCGGTGTCCTCAGAGGACGTCGCGGAGCGTGCGAGCAATAGCCCGCCTGCCGACCTTGACGCACCACCGGAAGCGCTTGCACTTGCCTCCTGCGATCAGACCGTGGCGGAGGGGGTGCGTCTGGCCAGAGCTGGCGATCTCGACGCCGCAGAACGGACGCTGGCATCCGCACTCGGATGCCCGGATGCGCTGCGGGAGTTGGCGGGGGTGCGGGTTCTCCAGGAGCGGTGGGCAGAAGCAGCAGACCTCGCCGCTGTTGCCACCGCAACCGACGATCAAGACACCTATGCGTGGAAGCTGCTCGCCACGAGCCGCTTTGTGCAGAGTGATCCCATGGGAGCGTTGGCTGCCTGGAACCGGGCAGGGGAACCGCGAGTGGACCTCGTGCGCATCGACGGGCTGACCCACACCAGGCATCGGATCGTCGAGCGTCTGCTGGCCGTCGAAGCCGGGACGGTCCTCACCGGTGGCCGCTTCAGGCGAGCGCGGCGACAACTGGCTGAGTTGCCCGCGGCCCAATCGACGCAGCTTGACTACGTGCCGAGGTCGTCCGGACTCGCGGAACTGCGAGGCGTCGTCAGAGAGCGGCCGTTGCTGCCCACTGGACGTGTCTCCATGGTCGCGATGGGAATCGCCGCGGCGGCGGCGCGGGAGGTGAGGGTGAACACGGGGTCGCTCTTTGGCGGCGGTGAGGAGTTGTTCGCCGCCTGGCGCTTCTGGCCGCGACGTCCCAATGTCTCGGCCGGCATGTCCGCCCCGGCACCGTGGGTTGGCGTGTGGAGCGTGCTCTCGTTCTCAGGCCGCCAGTCGTTTACGTCTGCTACCACGCCGGCCGCCGAGCGCACCGGCGCACGACTCAGCGCGACCAACTGGTTGGCCGCCAGTGTCAGGTGGAGTCTCACTGTCGGTGCCGATCGCTGGATGGGGAGACCGACGCGTGGCGTATTGGGCGGGGGGCTTCGGCTCGTGTCCGCCGGCGATCGCGTCGAAGCCCGTTTCGATGGGGAGACGTGGTTGGGCCTACGCGGCTTCACGACGACGGACGCGGCGTTTCGCGTGCGTTCGTCATCCGACCGTCGAGGTGTGGTCGTGGCGTCCAGGGCCACTCTGCAGCACGCCACGCGCCATGCGCCGCCAGACCTCTGGTGGGCTGGCGACACCGGAGCGGTACGTCCGGCTCTGCTACGGGCGCATCCCGTGCTGCGGCATGGGCGTCTGCGGACGGACCGCCTCGGGCGGGTTCTCGTGCATGGCTCGTTCGAAGCGCAGCGTTGGTGGCGCGTGGCCGGTCTGGTGGATACGGCGGCCGCATCGTTTGTCGACATGGCGCGGACGGGCCTTCGATTCGAGGGCCGACCGCTTCACGATGTCGACGTCGGACTGGGCGCGCGCATCGCCGTCGCCGGCACGCCGGGCCTGCTGCGCGTCGACGTCGGCAGAGGGCTTCGGGACGGCCGGACGGCAGTCTCCTTCGTGTACGAGCGGTAGTTCGGTCTTGTGGGAATCGCCGGGGGTCGCTGCCTCAGGCGAGCCCGGCGTTCTTGTCCGTGGCCCGTCGGTGTGCCGTGTACGCCGAGATGAGGTGGCAGACCCATCCGAGGAGTCCACCCGATCCGATCCAGAGACCTGGCGTCACGATCAGCCAGAAGACGCCTCGCAGGAAGTCGCCGTTGTAAATCTGGCCGACGCCAGGGATCACGATGCTGAGTACGGCGGCGACGCCCGGATGGTGCATGCTACCGCCGGTAGTCGCCATGTCTCGTTCGCAGGCACCGCAGCGTGACTAGCGCGCCTCTTCGCATGGTGTACCACTCACGGTGGCGATCAGGATCAGCGGTCGGCGACCTCGCCGCGCAAGGCCATGCGCCGTTCCGCGAGGGACGGACACAAAGCTTCCCGCCTCGATTTCAGCGTCGCGGCCGCCCATGCGCACGGTGCCTTCGCCGGCGACGACGTAGTAGGTGACTTCTGCCGAGTCATAGAGCCGCTCGGGTTGCTCCTGGTTGAGCTGCACCAGTGTGGTCCGCGAGTTGCCGCTACAGGCGACGACGGAGTCGCGTCGAGGTTGATTGCCGCTGATGAGTTCTCGCTCGATCATATCGACGAGCGACAGGGTGCGTGGCTGGCCCGCGGGTCCGACCGGCGGTGGAGGTGGAGCGGCGACGGGCTCGGGCGCCGGGGGGGGCGGTGGTTCCGGCGGCGGCGCGGCAGCATTCAGCGTAATGTCGAGGCTGGCGATCTGGCCAGACCTGAGGACCACTTCCTTTTCGAAGGTGACCACACCCTCACCACTGAAGCGCACGCGATAGGTGTCTGGCTGCATCGCGGTGAGGTTGAGTTCTCCGTTTGAGTTCGTGTCGCCGTTTCGGTCGGACGTGCCAAGTACCTCGACGTGCACGCCAGGCAGCGCAGTGCCCTGGGCGCTGGTCACCGTGATCGCCATGCCTCCGCGAGCAGTGGGCGGCGGCGGACGATTTGCGGGTGGCGCCGGCGCTGCCGGGCGCGGCGCGGGCGGGGGGGCCGGAGCCCGTGGCGGCACCTGCGCGAATGTCAACGAACTCACGAGCAGCGACGCGATGAATAGGGCGGGCGATTTCATCTGGCGAGTATAATCATCAGTGGCCGCTAGGGGTATCCCTGTGGAGTAGAGGCTGGAACCTTGGAGCTGGTCCGGCGAGAACCGGCGGAGGGAATGCGGCGCGGTCCCGCCTTCAGGAAGTTCATGATCGATTTCACCACGGCATATCCGAACTCCAGAAAGATTCACGAACCGCGAACCGTGCCGCTGGCGCCAGGTGGGGCGGTTGCCACCGTCCAGGTGCCGATGCGCGAGGTGACGCTCGGTGGAGGCGAGCCGCCGGTGCGCCTGTACGACACGAGTGGTCCGGCCGGACACGACGTCAGGGTCGGCCTTCCAAAGCTTCGGGAGGCGTGGATCGACGCGCGTCGGGCTACCGGGAGCGTCGGGACCCAGCTGCACTACGCGCGCCGCGGAGAGATCACGCCGGAGATGGAGTTCGTGGCCGCTCGCGAGGGGTTTCCCGCCGAGTTCGTGCGCACCGAAGTCGCCCGCGGGCGCGCCATCATTCCCGCGAACATTCGTCATCTGGAACTCGAGCCGATGATCATCGGCCGCAACTTCCTGGTCAAGATCAACGCCAACATCGGGAACTCGGCCGTACGGTCCTCGATCGAGGAGGAAGTCGAAAAGCTTCAGTGGGCGACGCTGTGGGGCGCCGACACGGTCATGGATCTGTCGACGGGCAAGAACATTCACGAGACGCGCGAGTGGATTGTGCGGAACTCGCCGGTGCCCATTGGCACCGTGCCGATCTATCAAGCGCTCGAGAAGGTCGGGGGCAGTCCCGAAGACCTGTCGTGGGAGGTCTATCGCGAGACACTCATCGAGCAATGCGAGCAGGGGGTGGACTATTTCACGGTCCACGCAGGTGTCCTGCTGCGCTTCGTGCCCATGACGGCCAGGCGCCTGACCGGGATCGTCTCCCGCGGCGGCTCGATACTCGCGAAGTGGTGCCTCGCCCACCATCAGGAGAACTTCCTCTACACCCACTTCCGCGACATCTGCGAGATCATGCGTGACTACGACGTGTCGTTCTCGCTCGGTGATGGGCTGCGGCCCGGATCCATCGCCGACGCGAACGACGAGGCGCAGTTCGCGGAGCTGAAGACCCAGGGCGAGCTGACCAGAATCGCGTGGGAATACGAGGTCCAGGTGATGAACGAGGGGCCTGGCCACGTCCCCATGCATCTCATCAAAGAGAATATGGAGAAGCAGCTCGAATGGTGCGACGAGGCTCCGTTCTACACCCTCGGACCGCTCACGACCGACGTGGCACCAGGCTACGACCACATCACGTCCGCGATTGGCGCGGCGATGATCGGCTGGTATGGCACCGCGATGCTGTGCTATGTGACCCCGAAGGAGCACCTCGGTCTGCCTGATCGCGACGACGTGAAGGCCGGCGTGATCGCGTACAAGATCGCGGCCCATGCCGCCGATCTTGCCAAGGGACACCCACGTGCCCAGGCGTGGGACGACGCGCTGTCCAAGGCCCGGTTCGACTTCAGGTGGGAGGACCAGTTCAACCTGTCGATGGACCCGGTCACCGCTCGCAGCTACCACGACGAGACACTTCCCGCAGAGGGCGCCAAGGTGGCACATTTCTGTTCGATGTGTGGGCCGAAGTTCTGCTCGATGGAGCTGACGCAGCAGGTTCGCGACTACGCCGCCGCCCAGGCGCTGACCGACGTCGACGCACTGCGCGCCGGCATGCAGGATAAGGCTCGGGAGTTTCGCCGAAAGGGCGAGATCTACGTCAAGACCTGAGCCGTCTGATTCGGCCTCTCGGGCGGGTCAGCGGTCGTCCGCTGTCTGAGGCGGTGCGGGAACGATCATGATGATGCTCGCGAACCGTTCAGGCTGACCCCCGACCTGCGGGTTCGGGTAGCCGGCCGATCCTCCCCACGTCCAGTCCTTGATCGTCACGCCTGGCGGAAACGCCATCGTCTCATTCCTGAATCGGCCCACCTCGAACATGTGGGTTGGCGGCTCCTTGAATACCTCGTCGCCCCGCTCGCTCAGCAGGGTTCGGTAGTATGTCACCAGCTCGGTGTAGGGCGTGGTCGCCCCGAAGATGTAGTACCGCTGCGACCGGCCAGCGTCGTATGACGCGAGGAATTGCGCGGCCGGATAGATCGGAAACCCCAGGGTCGCTTCTGTCGGCGCGTCCGGATTCGCAGGTGGCGCCGGGGGCTGTGCCGGCGCTGGCGGCTGGGATACCGGCGTCTGAGACGGAGGCGGCTGAGGTGCTGGCGCCGACGGTGGCGCCGCGGGGCTGGGACGAGGAAACGGCTGTGGTGTCTGCCCGAACACGTTCGAGTGCATCGCCACGACAACAGCAAGACACATCAGTGTCCGATTCATCTGTCCATTATAGAAGCCTCTCATGGGTCGAGAGTCAACAGTTCACCGTACGTGCGAGCGAACCGAGGCCCGCCAGTAATCGAGGAGGTCGTCCAGCATGCGGTCGAAGCTGATGCGTGGACTCCATCCCGTGGCGGCACGTAGTCGGCCCGCGTCCCCGACCACAATCGGGGTGTCGTTCGGCCTGAAACGCGCGGGATCCGGAACGATCTCCACCGGTACGCGCGACCGCGCAACCAATGCCTCGAGGACGGTACGCATGGATCTGGCGACTCCGGTCGCCACGTTGTAGATCTCGCCGGGCACACCTCGCTCGATGAGCAGCGTGTAGGCTCGGACGGTATCGCGGACATCCGTGAGATCGCGTTGCGCCTCGAGATTGCCCACCCGAATAGCCGGGGCGATGTCACCTCGCTCGATCTGCGCGATCTGCCGGGCCATGCCTGACACCGCGAACGCGGGGCTCTGCCGCGGGCCTGTGTGGTTGAACGCTCGAGCGACGATCACCTTGATGCCATCCTCGAGCAACGCCCGCAGTCCGAGCTGCTCTTGCGCGAGCTTGCTCACGGCGTAGGGACTCCCCGGCGCCACCGGGGAGTCCTCGGTGAGCGGACTGGGCGATGTCGCGTAGACCGAGGCGGAACCGGTGACGAGGAGACGACAAGGGAGACCGACTCGGCGGATCGCGTCGAGCAGATGGTGCGTCGTGAGGACGTTGCCGGCAAGCGGCGCGGCGGTGTCCTTCCACGATTGAGCCACGTGTGCCGCGCCCGCGCAGTGATAGACCACCGTCGGGCGCAGGCTCTGAATCTCCGCGCGCACCCGCTCGCGGTCGAGCAGATCGACGCGCGACCATTGCGCCATGTGCGCGAAACCCTCTGGCGGGTCCGATCGTGACCACGCGCTGAGGTGGCTGTGGCCTGTCAGCCATTCGACCAGATGACTGCCCGCGAATCCGGCCGCGCCGGTCACGAGCACGCGCGACACGTCGCGGCGTGCGGATCTCTGTGGACCGGAGTCGCCGTGACCGTCCTGGGGCACCGCCTGGTTCGCGCTCACCGTCGTGATCAGGTTCGGCGTTCGTACTGAGCCTGATAGTACGAGCGAAACGCGGGGTCGTGCTCCTTGATGGGTCGCCACCACCATTCATTGGCGCGATACCACTCGAGGGTGCTGCGAAGTCCGGTCTCAAAGCGAATCTGTGGTGTCCAGCCGATCGCTCGCAGTTTGGCGGTGTCGAGGCAGTAGCGTCGGTCGTGACCGGGCCGATCGGCGACTGGCGCGATCAGCGATTGCGGCTTGTCGAGACCCGACAGGATCTGGGTCGTCAGATCGATGTTCATGACCTCGTTCCCGCCGCCGACGTTGTAGACCTCCCCGGTCGCTCCCTGCTCGACGAGTAGATCGATGGCACGGCAGTGGTCGTCGACGTGCAACCAGTCACGGATCTGTCGCCCGTCGCCGTACAACGGCACCGGGATGTCTTCGATGGCGTTGGTGACGAACAGCGGAATGATCTTCTCCGGGAACTGGTAGGGGCCGTAGTTGTTCGAGGCCCTCGTGATGATGACGGGAACGTTGTAGGTGGCCCAGTAGCTGTACGCGAGGCGATCCGCGCCAGCCTTGCTTGCCGAATACGGATTACGCGGCTTCAGCTCATCGGTTTCCCGGCTCGCGCCCGAGGCGACACTGCCGTACACCTCGTCGGTGGAGATCTGCACGAACCGCCGGAGGCGTGTCGCGCGGCGAGCGGCTTCGAGCAGTACGAAGGTGCCTTCGATATCGGTCCGGATGAAGTCGCCTGCCGCAAGAATCGAGCGGTCGACGTGGGTCTCGGCGGCGAAGTGCACCACGAGTTCAGACCGCTCCACCAGCGGGTCGCTGACCGCGGCATCGGCGATGTCTCCGTGCACGAAGGCGTGCCTCGGATGGTCCATGACGTCGTGCAGGTTCTCTCGGCGGCCGGCATAGGTGAGCTTGTCGAGCGTGGTCACACGCCAGTCATCATGGCGCCCGAGTGCAAAGCGCACGAAGTTGCTGCCGATGAACCCGGCTCCGCCAGTGACGAGGACTTCAACCATCCTTCCGGGTCCAATCGTAGGGCAGGGTGTCGTACGGTGCCAGGCGATACTCATCCGGCGCGGCGTACCGATAGGGCTCGTTCGGCACGTTGACGACCAATGAGGTCTCCGGACTGATGCACTTCCACCCGTGGTAGACCAGATTCGGTACCTGCACGAGCATCGGGTTCTGCGCGCCGACGAAGAACTCGTTGACCACTCCAGTCGTTGGCGAATCCGCGCGGGTATCCACGAGCACGAGTTTTACCATGCCGACGATGCAGGCGAAGTTGTCCACCTGGTCCCGGTGATAGTGCCAAGCCTTGACGACCCCGGGGTAAGTGGCTGACACGTAGACCTGGCCGAACTTGGTGAAGAGATTCACCTCGTCTGCCCGAAGGATCTCGAGGAGCCATCCGCGCTCGTCAGGGATCAACCGAAGAGCCTTGGTCTGGACTCCGTGGATCCGGGGGGGCTTGTCAACCGTCGCCGTATAGGCCGCGGGGTCTGTCATATCACCACCTGATGCCGACTTCTGAATTGTCGCCCAACATGAATCGGTAGGCGCTGGGTTTCACGGGAAGCCGGTAGATGCGCACGTTCTTCCCGATGAGACTGTCGGTCACACGGCTCGACAGGTCCTTCACGCTGGATCCTTCAAGAATGATGCTGTGCTCGATCTCGGAGTCGCGGATCTCGACGTCGTTCATGATCGACGTGAACGGGCCGATGTAGGCCTGCACGATCCGGGCGCCTTGACCGATGATCGCCGGTCCCCGGATGACCGATCGCTCAACCACGGCGCCCGCCTCCACGATGACTTTGCCTTCGATACGGCTCTCGGCGTCCACCGAGCCATCGATCCGTCGATCCTGAATCTCCAGGATGAGCCGGTTGGCTTCAAGCATGTCTTCGAGCTTGCCCGTGTCCTTCCACCAGCCGTCGACGATGTGGGGACGGACGGTGAGGCCTCGATCGATCAGGTGTTGGATGGCGTCGGTGATCTCGAGTTCATTTCTGAAGCTGGGCACGATCTGTTCGACCGACTCGAACACCTCTGGGCCGAACATGTAGACGCCGACGAGGGCCAGATCGCCGATCGGGTCCTTCGGCTTCTCGACGAGGCGAACGACGGTGCCGTTGCGAAGTTCTGCGACTCCGAACATCTGCGGGTCCGGCACCCGTGCCAGGAGGATCTGCGCGGCCGGTTTCTCGCGGGCGAACTCTTCCACGAAGTGGGTGATGCCCTTGTTGAGGAGGTTGTCGCCGAGATACATCACGAACGGGTCCGTGCCGATGAACGGTCGGCTGATCTTGACCGCGTGGGCGAGGCCAAGCGGCGCCTCCTGGGGGATGTACTCGATCCGAACCCCCCACCGTGACCCGTCTCCAACGGCGTCGCGAATCTCTGCCTGCGTATCGCCCACGACGATACCGATCTCGTGAATGCCGGCTGCGGCGATGGCTTCGATGCCGTAAAAGAGCACGGGCTTGTTAGCGACCGGGACGAGTTGCTTGGCGCTCGTGTAGGTCAGCGGGCGCAGTCGCGTCCCCTTTCCGCCGCTGAGAATGAGTCCCTTCACGTCAGTAGCCGCCTCCCCCTAGACCGCCGAATGCACCGAAGAAGTTGGAGAATGTGCCCAGGCCGGCGAGCACGAACGAGACGTTGAAGCGGCGATCGGCCGGGATCGGAAAGTTCGAGCTGGACTGTGGATACTTGAACTGTTGAAACTCCGCCTCGATGCCACAACACTGCGCCAGGTACGACAAGCCGACGGACTGGTTGAGGATCGCCGATCGCCCAATGTCCCAGGTGAGGGAGTAGGAGCCTCGGGTTCGGCCCTGAAGGAGTTCCATATTCGTGCCCCAGGTCAAGGAGCTTTCGGGCCTGGCGTTCGAGGCGCGACGTTGTCGGCTATAGCTCACGGTCGTGGACCCATCGCCGAGTTGCGCGGTCGTGCCGGTGCTGAGGACGTGTAGCCCCTCGCCATGCACGCCGTACTCGAGGCGAGTGGTCGAATCGAACCGCTCGCCAGGCGTGACTTTGACGTTGATGGCGATGTCTGACAAGTCGACGGCCCGCGAGCGGAGGCCAGTGCTCACATACTGGGTGTCGTTGAGGCTGGCCCGTTCCGTCACGTAGTAGGTCTGCTGGACGCCTACGGTCAGAAACTGGATGGTCGTGCCGGCCGAGCCGTCGGTCGCTCGTGCGCGGGCCAAGAATCGATTATTGACTCCGTAGGTCAGCCGTGTCGACCCTCCAGGTATCTCATCGCTCGAATCCGAGAGCGTGAGGACACTCCCTGAATTGGAGATCGTCGGGATGTATTCGATGGCAAACGTTGGTTCGATGAGGTGTTTCATCCGCTCACTGTAGCCGCTGTCGGGTGTGTCCCAAATCTTCGCGAGAACGGGGCCGACAACGTCCGAGCGAAGCGACAGGTATCGCCGAAAGAGCGGCTCGTCGATGACCCGGCCCTGCGAGTCGGCGCTGCGCGAGTAGTAGGTTGCGCGATACGACGCGCTGGTATTGAACGAGAGGAAGCTCAGTCGGGAGAGCGCCGCCCGGAGCGTCGGGAGCATGTCAAGGCGCGTAAGGCCTCGGTCGTTGGTCACGACGCCGTCGGTCACCTGCCGGTAGGGGAGGCGCCCGAAGTCGTTGTTCAATGATCCGTAGACCGGTAGACCAAACAGGCGCTGGGGTGCGATCGACACCGTGACCTTGGGGCTGCTGCCGTAGACCTGCGAGGTGTCGGTGCCCGTGGAGGTCTCCACACGCTGAAAGAGCGCGCTAGTGCTGAGGCCGCCCCAGGTGCCGATCAACCCGGCTTCGATCGTGCGCGTGGCGTTGGACGCCTGAAACAGGTTCTGCTGATAGAGCTGCTGCGTGATCAGGCTCGACGTGTAGTCGATCCGCTCGTGCAGTCGCACCGCCGTGCCGATGGCTTGATTACCGCTCCCGCTCAGCTGATAGGTTGACAGCGCAGGGAGGACCGACACGTTGCCAGACTGATTGAACTGCGCTTCGCGCTGTCTCAGACGATAGAAACGAAGATTGCCGTTCGAGCCCTCGTTCGCCACAAATCGGTATTCCGCTCCAGCGCCCTGGCCTGTGCGTGTGAACCAATCGTGCACGAACGTAGCGTCGTGACTCCGGCCGATCGCCCAGAAGAAAGCATTGCTGAACGCCTGACCTCGCAGGGTGGACGAGCCATAGGTGGGGAGGAGAAATCCGGTGGCGCGCTCGTCGCTCTGGATAGGGTAGTACAACACCGGCAAGTACATCAACGGTACACCCTTCACGCGCAGGAGCATGTTCCGCGCAATGGCGTATTCATTGAGATTGATCAGCACCGAACTGCTCGTGACTTCCCATCGAGGGGTCGGTTGCACGCAGGTGGTGAAACCCCCGCGCGTCAGGCGATAGGACTGGCTCGACAGGCGCTCGATCGTGTCACCGTAGAAATACACGTCCGGATCCTGATTGCCGAACTGCGCCCGATCGGCGTCCTCACCCAGCGACAGGATGCCCGAAGCCTGATGGAAGGTGCCGGTTCCCTTCGCCACGTTGAACTCGACCCGCTCGGCCGCGATGCGGCCTTCAGGATTGGAGAAGACGACGTTTCCCGTGGCCACGAGGCGAAGTTCTGGATCGGTGAACACATCGATGACGTCGGCCGAAAACCCGATACCCTGGCATTCGATCTCCGCCTGTCCCGTCAGTCGAAGCTGGCTCGCGGACAATCGCTCGAACAGCCACTGCGAGTTGCGCGTGCACGTGTCGAAGAACGTGTCGGCGACCACCGGTATCGCCGGGGCCGCGTCGTCTTCCGGCGCCACCTGAGCAAGCGCAGGCACGGCGACGGCGCAAAACAGGAGTGAGAGGCAAGTTCTCGAAGAAACCATGAAGGATCAGAGAGTTATCGCAGAATAGCACGGCGTTTGAAGTGGTCGCGAACAGCCCCGACCACGAAGAGCGATCCCGCCACACATACCGTGCGTCCGATTGAGAGCGCGAGGTCGACCGCGGCGACCGGATCGGGCTCGGTCCGGACAGAGACTCCCACTGCCGCAGCCCTGATCCGAGCGGCCAGCGCATGTGCTGGAAAGGCTCGTGGGTTGGGCGCGGCGGTCGCCACGACAGACGACACGGCCGGCAGGAGCGCGCCGATGATGCCGTCAACGTCCTTGTCGCGCATGACGCCGATCACGAGCGTCGGCTGCTCCGGATGCCGTAGGCGGAGGTGCGCCCCGAGCGCCCGCGCACCGTCCAGATTGTGCGCCGCGTCGAGAAGCAGTTGGCCGCCGTCGACCAGCCGGATCAGTTCGAGGCGTCCAGGCCAGCTGACCTCGGCCAGCCCGCGCTCGACTGCCTCGCGGGAAAGGTGGACGCCGCGGTGCCTTGTCTGTTCGAGCAGCCGGATCGCGACCAGTGCATTGTCAATCTGGTGGGCGCCCTGAAGGGCGGGCGTCACCGGTCCATAGCGATCTTCAGGTGTCTCGATGATGAGGCTGGCGGCGTCCGTCTGATCCGTCAGGACGCGCGCGCCGTCGACGGCCTCCAGGAGTCGCGCCCCTCGCTCGGTTGCGACGGCAGAGACGACCCCCCGCGCTGATTCCGGCAGAGGGCCGATGACGAGATCCATGTCCGGCTTGATGATGCCAGCCTTGTCGTAGGCGATCGCCTCGATCGTGGTCCCGAGGTATTGCTCGTGGTCCAGTCCGATCGATGTGATGGCGCCGATCGGTGCCAGGAGGACGTTGGTCGAGTCGTACCGCCCTCCCATGCCCACCTCGATGACCGCGACCTCGACGCGTGCGCGCCGGAACGCCTCGAATGCGATGGCGGTCGTGGCCTCGAAGAACGTCGGGTGGACCGGTAGCTCACCTGCGACCCTCAGCCGGTCTGCGCAGTCGAGCACGTCACTGGCGACCTGTTGCAGCGCGTCTCGGTCGATCGGCTGGGTGCCGATGACGAACCGCTCGGTGAGGTCGACCAAGTGAGGGGAAGTGTACCGGGCTGTGCGGATCCCGGCTGCGACCAGCGCGGCGTGGACCATCGCGGTAACCGAGCCCTTGCCGTTGGTGCCAGCAACGTGAATCGAGGTAAAGGTGCGTTCGGGATGTCCCAACGCCGAGCAGAGTCGGGAGATATTGCCGAGCCCAAGCTTGATTCCGAAGGATTCGAGCGCGAAGAGGCGTTCGAGCAAGTCAGCGCTACGACTTCAGCGACTCGGCCGAGGCGGCGTCCACCACGGCTACTCGGGAGGGCTCGTCCGGTATCGGTTCGGCGCCCATGAACCGCAGCGCGCGTGCCAGGACGGCCTTCATCTCGCGGCGATCGACGATCATGTCGACCATGCCGTGGTCGACGAGAAACTCACTACGTTGAAAGCCGTCCGGCAGTTTCTGCCGGATCGTCTGTTCGATCACGCGCGGTCCAGCGAATCCGATGAGCGCACGGGGTTCGGCCATGTTCAGGTCTCCAAGCATGGCGAAGCTGGCCGTGACGCCACCGGTCGTTGGGTCGGTCAGAATCGAGACAAATGGGAGACGCGCACGGTCCAGCCGCGACAGGGCGGCCGACACCTTGGCCATCTGCATCAACGAGAGCGCACCCTCCATCATTCGTGCCCCGCCTGAGCAGGAGACGACGAGGAGCGGCTGTCGGCGCTCGAGCGCCATTTCGACGGCTCGTGTGATCTTCTCTCCCACGACCACACCCATGCTGCCGCCTATGAACGAGTACTCCATGGCGGCGATGACGACGCCCAGCCGGTCGAGACGACCTGTGGCCACGACGACAGCGTCCCTGATACCGGTGGACGCGATTGACGCTCTGAGGCGGTCACGGTACGCCTTGGTATCCTCGAACTGCAGCGGATCGTTGGAGGTCAGATCAGAAAAGTGTTCAGTCCACGCGCCGTCGTCAAACAGCCCGCTGAGCCGATTCGCGGCACCAATCCGGAAGTGGTACGCGCACTTCGGGCAGACGTGCTGGTTGCTCTCAAGGTCCTTCTTGTACAGGACCTGCGCGCAGCCGGGGCACTTGACCCAAAGCCCTTCCGGGACCCGGCTTGGCTTCTCGGCCGAGGCCGAACTCTGGGGCCGTTGGCGGGCCTTCTTGAACCAGGCCATGAACTCAGAACTGTAGCATGGGAACCCCATGGCCCTGAGACCGACTTCGGGGCCACCGGCGCGGAAGTCAGGTTCGTGGTACGTAGTAGCGTGTGCCCTTGTTCATCGTGCGAATCTGCCGCAAGAGGTCGTCGAGCGCCGCGTCGCTGTTGGTCAGGTCGAGATGGGAAGTCTCGACGACAAGCAGGGGCGTAGCCGAGTAGTGAAAGAAAAAGTGTTGGTAGGCTTCGTTGAGCTCGCGCATGTAGGAGGGTTCCGGCTGATGGGGGGGCGTCGCATCGGTGGCGCGCTCGCGCAACCGTCGCACGAGCAGATCGGTCGGGGCTTGGAGGTAGATCACGAGATCCGGCGTCGCCACGTCGCGGGCCAGAAGGTCGTAGAGCCGTTGGTAGATGAACAGCTCGTTGTCGTCGAGATTGAGGTACGCAAAGATCTTGTCGCGGTCGAACAAGCAGTCGGAGACCGTGGTCTGTGAAAACAGGTCCGCCTGCCGCAGCGTCAATTGTTGTCGATGCCTGTTGAGCAGATAGAACAGCTGAGCCTGAAGGGCGGCGCCAGGCCGACCCGCGTAGAAATCGGCGAGAAACGGGTTGTCGTGCTCTTCGAGCACGACGGCCGCATCCAGGCGGGTTGCCAGCCGATCGGCAAGCGAGGACTTGCCGACTCCAATCGGCCCTTCGATGGCGATGTACCGAAATGACATGGGCTTGACCGTGCCAGAGGCTCAGCGCTTGCATGCTATCATCCGCCTGAGAATGCACAAGGCTCGCGCCACGTGTCTGTGCCTTGCCGTCCTGTGTGGCGCCTGCGCGACCGCCCCGGCTTCGCTGACGACGGCTGCGCCGGTCGGCGTCACCTGGGAAGAGAAGCTCGGCTGGATGATGCGGTTGGAAGACCAGCGCATGCTGCGTGATCCGAACCCGCAGGAACCCGTTGTGCTGGTGCCCGCTACGCGGACGCAGCCGGCGGTTGTGGCGCCTCGTCCTCCGTCAGACCTGATTCGCCTGCTCGGTGACACCGAGGCGCGTGTTCGGCGGCGCGCGGCGCTTGCGCTCGGCCGTGTCGGTTTGCCCGAGGCCGTGGAGCCGCTCGTCGCGCTGCTGGCCGACGAGGAATCCGACGTTCGACAGATGAGTGCGTTCGCGCTCGGCCAGATTGGGAGTCAGGCGGCTCGCCCCGCGCTCCTGGCCGCGCTGGGCGACCCGGATCCACTGGTGCAGGGTCGCGCCGCCGAGGCCTTGGGGCTCCTCGGCGATCACGCCGACGCAGCCGCCGTCAGTGACATGGTGCGAACGCACATTGCCGCCGGGGCGCTGGCCGGCGTGACAGCCGAGGAACTGTCGTACCCCCTGTCGCCGGCTGCCGAGGCCACGCGCCTCGGACTGTATGCGTTGGTCCGGTTCGGGTCGTTCGATCCGCTTTGGGCGGCCGTATTCGACAGCAGTGGGCGGCCCGCGTCGAACTGGTGGCCTGTGGCGTACGCCATTCAGCGGGTCGGAGATCCGCGCGGCGGCGACGCGCTGGAGGGATTCCTGGATACACCAGGTCGCTACACCGCCGCGTTCGCGGCACGGGGGCTTGGCGTCATGAAGGCGCAGGCCGCGGCCGGAGCGCTACGCCAGATCGTCGAGCGTCGCACCGCGCAGGCCGCCGTCGTCATTGAGGCCGTACGCGCCCTCGCGCTGATGAACGACGCGGCAGCGTCGCCGCTGCTGACCGCGATCGTCGCCAATAGGGATGTCGATCCGGCGCTGAGACACGAGGCGATGATGGCCCTCTCCGCTCTGGCGACCGACGAGAGCATCGACGTGATGCTGGACCTGATGTCCGACAGTGCGCCTGCTGTTCGAGGGGCCGCCAGACGGGCCCTTGCCCGGATGGACCCCGACACCTTCATGGCGGCGCTGTCTGGCCTCGACATGGATCCCATCTGGACGGTGCGGGCGGATGAAGCTGCGGCCCTGGCGCTCCTGCCGCCCGCACGCGCTCAGGCGAAGATGCAGTTGCTGCTCAACGATGAGGACCATCGTGTGGTTGCGGCTGCACTGAGAGCACTGGTGACGTCGAAGGCTCCTGGCGCCGAGGCGACCCTGATCGAGCACCTGAAAGCGGGCGACTTCGCGGTTCGCGCCGCTGCTGCCGGTGGGCTTGCCGAACTGAAGGCGCCGGCCGCTGTGCCTCATCTCGTCGAGGCCTATCGTGCCTCGCTCGCCGATACGACGTACGTGGCGCGTGCCGCGGTGCTTGCGGCACTGGCCGCTATCGACCAGGCCGCGGCGCGTCCACTGCTCGACGAAGGGCTTCGGGATGCGGATTGGGCCGTGCGCGTGCGAGCCGCGGAGCTTGTGCAGGAGCGCGACGCCGAGGCGATTCGACCGGCCCCGAGTCGGGAGCTGCCCGACGCGGAGTGGCAGGCGCTCGTCAGTCCGGCTTTCTCGCCGCACGCGTACATCGAGACCGATCGGGGCATCATCGAGATCGAGTTGGCGATCTTGGATGCCCCGTGGACCGTGGCGAACTTCATGTCGCTGGCTCGGCGGAACTTCTTTAACGGGCTCACAATTCACCGAGTCGTGCCCAATTTCGTCGTGCAGGCTGGCGACGACCGGGGCGACGGTGAGGGTGGCCCTGGCTACACCATCCGCGACGAGATCAACATGCGCCCCTATCTCCGAGGCACGGTCGGAATGGCCCGCGACTGGGAAGACACCGGAGGCAGCCAGTTTTTCATCACGCACTCGCCTCAGCCGCACCTCGACGGGCGATACACCGTGTTTGGACACGTGGTGGCCGGCATGGATGTGGTCGACCAGTTGGCGCCGGGCGACCGTATCCGGCGGGTGCGTATTTGGGATGGCGTGACGCCCGAATAGCGCACGTTTCGGAGCGGGAGAAGACAAAAAAAGAGGGGACGCGCGAATCCGCACGCCCCCTGCTTCAGCTCGCGAAAGCCTACTTCTTCTTCGCGACCTTCTTCTTCGCGACCTTCTTCTTCGCGGCTTTTGCCTTCTTTGCCATCGGTGATCCCTCCCTTCGGTGGCGGTGTATTGCGAGTTGTTCACCCTCCGACCCGGCGCACTCTGCCGCCTGGCACGTTGGCCCGGGTGGTGGTGTTTCTCGCTTCGCGGGCTAGCTCCCGGTGCACGCGGCACCATGGGAGAGCAGCAACTGAAAAGGACTCAAAAAATAAGGGGTGCTCCAGTCGAGCACCCCTTGTTTCATTCGAAGACCTACCGCTTCTTCGCGGCCTTCTTCTTCGCGCTCTTGGCAGCTTTCTTCGCCATGTATCGTCTCCTTAGGTTGTTGTGGCTCAACCTCTGACGGCCAACATGACCGTCACAACGGGTGGGCTGAGCCATCCACCCTCATACCAGATGTAGATTATGGGTGAGATTTATTTGATGTCAAGCACAAAAGCGCACCTGTTGTCAAAAAAACGCGTGAGGACGCCACGCCCAATCACGTGCCATCTGTCAAGTCTCACCCTCTAAGTATCAAGTGTCGGTTCGATGTACGCAGAACTTCACGGTCCTGTACGCAGCGCGGCGCGTGCGCGTCGGCGATGCGGAACGGATCGTCGGCACCGGCTGCGACGATCGCCGCTGCGCACGATTCGCTGGCCTCGCGACGTCGGCCGAGGTGCCTGAGTGTGTCGCCGAGCAGTAAGGTGCGCGCGCGACGGCGCCGAACGGCGCTCGCGGTTGCGCAGCGATGACGGCGCGAAGCCGTTCCTCTGCCTCTTCGCTCCGCGAAGGCCGGTTCCGTTGTTGCGCGCGCTCGTCTCCTCGATCGCTACGTCGGCTCGAGACTCGAAGATCGAATCCACTGATGGGTGGAACGGGTCGAGCTTGATGCGCCACCACACGCTGATGGCCTCCAGCCCGTGGCAGGCCTGTCTGGGTGCCGGTCCACACGCCTGCGCGAGCAGGTGTGGCACTTCGTCAAATCGGCTGTCGAGAATTGCGGCGTAGGCGTGAGCCAGCCGAAGGGCACCCGTGAGGCCCTGTCGCTTCTGTGCGGTCGCCGGAGCAAGAGACGCCAGGAGAGGAGCATCCCAGAGATGCACAAAGCCGGACCCGTGATGTACCCAACACCCGAGGCACTACCAAACGGAGTGCCCCCGGCCCGCGCCGCCTCGATCGGCCGTCGTGAAAGGAACGCTGATCACTGGATGCTGGTTCGAAGCGACTGCTTCTCCCGGTGGCGTTCAACCGCAAGGGCAATCAGGCGGTCGAGCAGCGCGGGGTAGGGGAGCCCGGACGCTTCCCACAGCTTCGGATACATGCTGACTGTCGTGAATCCGGGAATCGTGTTCACTTCGTTCACGAATATCCGTCCGGTGTCTCCCTCCATCAAGAAATCGACGCGCGACATCCCCGAGCCCTCAACGGCTTGAAATGCTTCAATCGCGAGTCGGCGGATGTCGGCGGCCTGCACATCGGTCACTGGAGCCGGGATCAGCAGCTTCACATGCTCGTCGAGATACTTCGCCTCGTAGTCGTAGAACTCACGCGATGGCACGATCTCACCGGGAATCGACGCCTCCGGCACATCGTTGCCCAGCACCGCGCACTCGATCTCGCGAGCGTTGAGCACGCCGCCTTCGACCACGACCTTTCGATCGAACTGGAACGCCAGCTCCATCGCGCTCGCGAAGTCGGCACCGGCCTGCACCTTCGACACGCCCACGCTCGATCCAAGATTCGCTGGTTTGACGAACATCGGCAAGCCGAGCTCCGTCGCGGCCCGCTGGGCGACGACGCCAGGGCCGGCCAGCCACTCGCGCCGCATGACGGTCTGGTAGGGGACGATCGGCAGATCGCGCGCCGCAAAGAGGGTCTTCATGACCGCCTTGTCCATGGCAACCGCCGAACCCAGCACACCCGCACCTACGTAGGGGACGTCGGCGAGTTCCAGCAGGCCTTGGACAGTGCCGTCCTCTCCGTACGGCCCGTGAAGCACAGGGAAGACCACGTCGAGGCCGGAAGAGGAGACCGCGGCCGAGGGCTCCACCGGTTGCAGAGCCTCGGATGGGGGCGTCTCGACCACGGCCACCGCGGTGAGCGATTGCGGTTCGCGTCCCCCAAGGACCCAACGGCCGTTCTTCTCGATGCGGACCGGGACGACGTCGTACCGACCCCGGTCGAGATGTTTGAAGACCGATGCGGCCGACGCGACCGATACCTCGTGCTCACCGGACCGGCCGCCGTAGATGACGCCGACGCGGAGTTTTTTCACACTTATTATCTTAGCGTGCGCGAGTTCACCTTTACCCTGCGAGCGACCGACGGTGTGGCGCGTCTTGGCGCGTGCGAGACTCCCCACGGCGTGTTCGAGACGCCTGCCTTCATGCCGGTTGGCACCCAGGGCGCGGTGAAGGCGATCCGTCACCGCGACCTGGAGGAGGCGGGCGCGCAGATCATGCTGTCGAATACCTATCACCTGCTGCTGCGGCCGGGTGACGAACTCGTCGCGCGTCGCGGGGGGCTTCATCAGTTCGTCGGTTGGAGGCAACCGATCCTCACCGACAGCGGTGGCTACCAGATCTTCAGCCTGGCCAATCGCTGCGCCATCACGGAGGCAGGTGCTGATTTTCGGTCCCATCTGGACGGCTCGAGGCAGTTGCTGACGCCGGAGCGTGCCGCCGACGTGCAGAGTCGGCTCGGCTCGGACATCGCCATGGTGTTGGACGAGTGCCTTTCCTACCCGGCCACCCGCGATGCGGCAGCTGCTTCGATGGGCCGGTCGGTCAGGTGGGCTGCGCGGGGCCGGCGACGCATGCGCGAGCTTCGAGCCGGATCGGTGGAGGGGGTCGTTGTGTCCAACGCGGGCCAGGCGCAGTTTGGAATCGTCCAGGGTGGCGTGTTCGAGGACCTGCGGCTCGAGAGCGCCGACGCGACAGTGGCCATTGGATTCGAGGGGTACGCGATTGGAGGCCTGAGCGTCGGAGAGCCCAGCGAGCGAATGTACGCGATCGCCGGCAGCGTT
>Ga0326597_10001094_pt1 | contig 44973 bp, 46 predicted proteins | sample RVTome_12_FD_203789 | JGI IMG/M metagenome (GOLD analysis project Ga0326597, IMG submission 203789) | Soil microbial communities from uranium-contaminated site in the Upper Colorado River Basin, Wyoming, United States - RVT100D185 | ecosystem: Environmental > Terrestrial > Soil > Contaminated >...
AGATCGTCAACTACTGGGGGCAGGTGTGCAAAAAGGTCGTGGACAACCCGGATTTCCGGGCGGAAATGGGCAAGATCCGCCAGCCGGCTGCCTTCCGGGGCCCCTCGGATGCCCAGAAGGCGATCCAGCGGATGGGAGGGAAGATGCAAGCCCTGGCGGATAAACACGGGCTCGCCAAATAGGCGCGCTTTACCGGAAGCGCGTGCAGGCTGCCCGCAGCGGCGGTTGATCGCATGTGGGACGAGGTTCTTCGCGCCATCGCCGTCAATCTCGAGCCGTCGCAGCTCGCCATCGTGATGGCGGGCACCGCCGTCGGGACCATCATCGGAGCGCTTCCGGGGCTGAGTGCGGTCAGCGCGGTCGCCCTGGTGCTGCCGTTCACTTTCACCATGGAGCCGGTGCAGGGCCTCATTCTGCTGGCTGCCGTGTTCATGTCGGCGGAGTACGGCGGTTCGATCTCGGCGATCCTGATCAACACCCCCGGCACTTCCGGGGCCGCCTGCACCATCCTTGACGGCACCCCGCTCACCCGAAGCGGGCGCGCGCAGGAAGCGCTTTACACTTCTCTGCTCGCGGGGACCGTCGGCGGCGCCTTTGGCGCGCTCGTGCTGCTGCTCTTCACGCCGCCGCTCGCCGAGCTTTCGCTGCTGCTCGGTCCGGCCGAGATCTTCTGGATCGTGGTCGCGGGTCTGTCCCTCGTCGCCAGCCTGTCCGGCCGGCACATCATCAAGGGGTTGGTCGGTGTAACGCTCGGCGTCGCGCTCACGATCGTGGGACAGGACGCCATCAGCGGCGACATGCGGTTCACTTTCGACTCACCCGAGCTGGTGGGCGGCATTTCTCTGGTGCCGGCGCTGCTGGGGTTGTTCGCCGTCGCCAGCATCCTGAACCTCCTGGAGCACCCGGGGGAAGCCGTGGCACCGTTGACCATTCGCGACGGCGCGCTGCGGTTCGTGGTGGCAAAGCTCGCCCGGATGAAGAGGCTCCTGTTGTGGTCGAGCGTCCTTGGCACGCTGGTGGGCCTCGTGCCCGGCGCGGGCGCGTCCATCAGTGCGTTCGTGGCCTACGCCGAGGCGAAACGGGTCTCGAAGCATCCGGAGGAATTCGGGAAGGGCTCGTACGAGGGGGTCGCGGCGCCCGAGTGCGCCAACAACGCCATGGTCGGGGGCTCGTTGGTTCCGCTGCTTGCGCTCGGCATCCCCGGATCCGGGTCCGCGGCCGTGATGTACGGGGCGCTGACGATTCACGGCATCCTCGCGGGGCCTCGCTTGTTCACAGAGCGCGCGAACATCGTTTATCCGTTCATGGTCGGGGTGATGTTCACGGTCGTGGCCATGCTGATCGTCGGTCTGGTCACGATCCGGTGGTCGAGCCTGATGGTTCGAGTATCGACCCGGTTCATGGTCCCCGCCGTCCTGGCGCTCTCGGCCATCGGCACCTACGGGCTCAACAACAGCCTCTTCGACGTCTACGTGATGATCGCCGTTGGGATCTCGGGCTATCTCCTGGGCAAGGTCGGGATTCCGATGGTCACGGTCGCCCTCGGGCTGGTGCTGGGAAATCTGGCCGAACTGAGCTTCCAGCAGGCGGTGATGGTGGGAATGGTCGATAAAGGCTCGGCCCTCGTCTATTTCATGAGCCGGCCGCTCGCGGTCGTGCTGATGCTGGGCGCACTGGCGCTCCTGGTTTCGGGCATTCTCCAGATCGTCCGTGGCCGATCCGTTGCCGGCTGGGCCGAGGGCCAATCGCAGCTCGATCACGGACGCCAGTCGGGGATGAACCTGCGGGTCGCTGACATCCTGCTCGTGGCCGGTCTCGTTGCGCTGGCGGCATACGGTTTCGTGGAAGCGCAGTCGTTTTCGGAACGCGCCGCGCAGCTTCCCCGCCTGCTGGGGTGGCTGCTGATTTGCCTTGCGGCCATCCTGCTCGCCGCCAGCCTCAATCCGAGAACCGGCCGCGCCGCCGCGCGCATTTTTCCTTTCGCGGATTTGCCCTGGCGACGCTGGCTGGGAGCGACCGCGGCGTTCGTGCTCTTCGGCTACATGACGCCCAAGGTCGGCTTCTTTGAGTCCGCCGTTGCGTTCCTGGCGGTTACCGCATGGATGATGTCTGCTGGCGAATCCGGCTTCTTCCGGCGCTGGCTGAGCCCCGTGCTCTTCGCGGTTGGCTTCGACGCGGCCTTGTACGTGCTGTTCAAGCTGGTCTTGGAGATCCCTACGCCGCGCGGCCTGCTGCTGTGAACGCCCGGTCTTTCATCCTTGAAACCGCAGATAAACGCGGATGAACGCGGATAGGGGCGGGTTGGCGAGCTCCGTGAATCGGTAAGCCCTGTCTTTGCCGCTGGTCCCGGGTGGGATCGATCCGGTTGTTGAGAATCCGCGTGTATCCGGCGTTGTCCGCGGTTCCCTTACAGAATAAAACTCACCGACCCCATCGCCCCCAGCTCCATCGCGTCGATCACCGCCTCGCGCCGCGCGATCTTCAGCTTTTCGCCCTCGACCCGCAGCTCGTAGCGATAGTGCCCGACGTACGGGCGCACGTTGCCGTCGCGGCGGAAGCGGTGAACGCTGAAATTCGCCTCGACCTTCAGCGTCGCGCCGTTGCGCTCCAGGATACGCACGTTGGAGATCATGCGGCGCGTGCGCGAGGGCGGATATTCGGCGTGGGCGCTCTTGTCCTTCAACCGCGTCACGCGCGCGCGGATGCGGCGGATGTCGTCGGCGATGATGAAGAGCGTGTCCTTCGAGTTGCCGTCCGGCTGGTCGTTCGAGGGCACGTTGTAGACGGCGTCCTCCGTCAGGAGCTTCAGCCAGTCGTCGAGCCGCCAGGCATCCAGCAGCGCGGCCTCCTCGTAGAGGAAGTCCTCGACCTGCTGCCGCGTGACCTGCTTCGCTTTGCTCATTTCAAATCCAATCAGCCGCAGAGGACACAGAGAACACAGAGAGAGTTCGATAAATCCGATGGGTTCTTGTAGTTCTTGATTTTCTCTGTGACCTCTGTGCTCTCTGTGGCTAAAGGTTTTCAGGAGTTTTCATCAGCCTGTCCCATTCGGTCCAGAAGCCCCGCAGGTGCGGCTCGTCGGTGTTCAGCTGCTCGCCTTCCTTGGCCATGCCGCGGGTCACTTCCATCCACGGCACCTCGCGGTGCGTGGCGAGATTGGCTTGCAGCGACTCCAGCACTTCGATGTCGTCCGGGGTGGCGAATCCGCCCGGGCCGTAGAAGGTGAGGAAGCTGTCGAGGCGCACGGCGCGGGCGGCGGGGGATTCGCCGACCGGCCCCAGCGCCCAGGCGAGCACCCGCATGCGGTCGGGCGCCAGCGGGTAGTACGTGCGGATGGTCACCGAGGAGCCGTCGTTGATGAAAAGGTTGGGAAAGATGAGCAGGTTGCGATTGGTGTCGGCGACACGCGCGGCGCGCTGCTCGCCCAGGCGCGCGACGAGCTCGGCGCGGATGCGCTCGATCTCGGGCTTCGCCGCCTCGCCGTAGATCGGGATCCAGCACGCCACCGGCCGGCCGCGGAAGTTCACGTTGTCGGTGCAGCCGTGGCCGTTGCCGAGCACCTTGCCCACGCCGTGGCCGGGCAGCAGGTGGCCCCGCTCGGGACGCTTCATCTCGACGCCCGAGTTCCGCAGATAAGTCAGCCAGGAACCGTGGACCGAAAGCAGGTGATAGTCGTCGAAGCTGTTCTCGGTCAGGTATTTCCAGTTGGCGCGGATTTCGTAGTCCTGCACGCCCGGGATGACTTCCATCTGGCCGGAGGGCGACTGGTCCACGACGAGGTCGATGTACTCCTTTGCGCCCGCGAGGTAGTCCTCCAGCGGCTGCGCGTCCGGGTTGAAGCTGAGGAAAACGAAGCCGCGGTAGGCCGCGACGTGGGGCGGCTCCTTGAGATTGAAGTCGCTTTTCCGGAAGCTGGGCGGAAACGCGTCCTGCCCGGGAACGCCGTCCAACTCGCCGTCGCGGTTGTAGCTCCAGCCGTGGTAGAAGCAGGTGTGGCTCTTTGCGTTGCCCCCGGGCTCGCGGCAGACGATCGCGCCGCGGTGGCGGCAGGTGTTGATGAACACGCGGATGCGGCTCTGGCTGTCCCGGCAGAAGATCACCGGCCGGTCGCAGACGATGCGCGTCCGGAAATCGCCCGGCGCGCGGACTTCCGACTCGTGGCCGACGTAGATCCAGCAAACGTCGAAGATGCGGCGCTTCTCCAGCTCGAGGATATGCGGGTCCCGCAGCACGGCGCGGTTCACCTGGAAGCGCATCGCCTGCGGATGGTTGATGACGTAGGGACTGTCGTTCATGCGGGGTGGTGTGGAATCGCCGATGGGGCCGATTAAATGCCGCCGGGCTACGCCTTGTCAATGCGGCCAATGAACACGCGCTTCGAACCACGGCGGATTTTCTGCATAATAGGCGCGCGCCGGGAGGAGGGGCGGACCATGAGGAGGGGAACAATGGCAAATGGCGGGGTGACGGCACTGGTTGCGGGACTCGCGGTGGCCTGCGCGAGCGGGGCCGCGTTAGCGCAGGACGCGTTCCCGTCGCGTCCGGTGCAGTTCGTGGTGGCGTACTCGCCGGGCACCGGCGCCGACATTCTCGCCCGGATGCTGGGGCCGAAGCTGGCGGAGCGCTGGAAGGCGAGCGTCGTCACCGAGAACCGGGTGGGCGCGACCGGCACCATTGCATCGGCGTTGGTGGCGAAGGCGCCGCCCGACGGACACACGCTGCTTTTTATCGCGACTTCTTTCGGCACGACGCCCGCGTTGCGGCGCAACCTGCCGTTCGATCCGGTGAAGAGCTTCGCGCCGGTGGCGCTTTTCGCGACGAGCGGGCTGGGCGTGGTGGTGCACCCGCAGCTGCCGGTCAAGACGCTGCGCGACTTCATCAACCTGGCGAAGCGCCGTCCGGGGGATCTGCACTATTCGTCGCCCGGCGTCGGCGGCCCGCAGCACCTCTCGATGGAGCTGCTCAAGCTCGAAACCGGGATCAACATCGTCCACGTTCCCTACAAGGGCTTCGCGGGCGCGATCGCGGACGCGATGGCGGGGCACGTCCAGGCCATGGTCTCCGCGCTTCAAAGCGCGCACCCGCACGTGACGAGCGGGCGGCTGCGGATGCTCGCGGTAATGAGCGGCGCGCGCTCGACCGCGTTTCCGGCCGTTCCCACGATGAAGGAAATGGGGCTTCCCGCGCTCGAGATCTACACCTGGTACGGCTCGTTCGCGCCCGCCGGCACGCCGGCAGGCGTGGTCACCCGCATCAATGCGGACATGAACGAGCTACTCAGAGAGCCCGACGTTCGCACGGCAATGTCGCGAATGGGAATGGACGTCGCGGGCGGGCCGCCGGAGCGACTCGGGGATCTCGTCAAGCGCGAGCTGCCCCGCTGGCAGCGCGTCGTGAAGGCGGCGGGGATCCAGGCCCGGTAGGGCGGTGAACCGTGAACAGTGAACGGTGAACGGAAACAGCGCATGGCGAAACGACGAGCCGCAACCAGTCACGAGTCACGAGTCGCGAGTCACGAAATTCGGGCGAAGCGAAGCTACGCCGATCTGCGGGAACATCTCGCGGAGCTGAAGCAGCGCGGGCTGCTGCTCACCATGGACCGGCCGGTCGACAAGGACGCCGAGCTGCACCCGCTGGTGCGCTGGCAATACGTCGGCGGCATCGAGGAGCACGAGCGCAAGGCCTTTCTGTTCACGAACGTGGTGGACGGGCGCGGCCGCCGCTACCCGTTCCCTGTCGTGGTGGGCGCCTACGCGGGAAACCGCGAGATCTACTGCGTGGGAATGCGCGCGTCGGCGGAACAAGTGCAGTCCAAGTGGGATCACGCCATCGCCAATCCCCTGCCGCCGCGCATCGTGGAGGACGCGCCCTGCCAGGAAGTGGTGATCGAGGGCGACGCGCTGAAGGGGGAGGGCCACGGGCTCGACAGCCTGCCGATACCGGTTTCGACGCCGGGTTTCGACAGCGCGCCGACACTCACCGCAACCAACGTCATTACCAGGGATCCCGATACCGGCGTCCAGAATCACGGCACCTATCGCGCCGGGCTGAAGGCGCCCGACCGCTGCGTGGTGCGCATGGCGACCCGGACCGGCGGGGCGGGAGGCTACCGCTACTACGTCAAGCACCAGAAGCGCGGCGAGAAAACCATGCCGTGCGCGATCGTGCTGGGCTCGCCGCCGTGCGTCGCGTTTGTCGCGCCGATGAAGCTTCCGATGGACCTCGACGAAATTGGCGTCGCGGGTGCGGTCGCCGGCGAGCCGATCAACGTCGTGCGAGCGCGCACCGTGGATCTGCTGGTCCCGGCCGAGGCGGAAATCGTGATCGAGGGGCTGATCGACACGGAGTTCGTCGAGCCCGAGGGGCCGTTCGGCGAGTCTCACGGCCACATCTCGCTCGAGGAATTCAACATGCCCATGCGGGTGACCGCGATCACCCATCGCAGGAACGCGATCGTCGCCTCCTACCTCAGCCAGGTGACGCCGAGCGAATCGAGCGCGATCAAGCGCGTCTCCTACGAGCCGATGTTTCTCACTCACCTGCGGCAGACGCTCGGCGTGCGCGGCGTGAAGCGCGTCACGCTGCACGAGCGGTTGACCAACCTGCGGCGCATCGCGATCGTCACGGTGGAGAAGGGCACGACGCGTGCCGAAGTATGGCGCGCGCTGATGGGCGCCTCCAGCTTCAAGGCGGACTGCGGGAAGATCTGCATTGCCGTCAATGACGACATCGACCCCGACAATGCCGACGCGGTGTTCTGGGCGATCGCCTTCCGCATGAACCCGGAAACCGACCTTCAGGTGTTGCGCTACCGCAGCCCCGGCCACGGCCCCGAGCGGGAGCACGAGGCGCAGCGGGAGGACGCCACGCTGCTGATGGACGCGACCATGAAGGAGGACCTGCCGCCGCTCGCGCTGCCCAGGCAGGAGTACATGGAGCGCGCGCGCAAGCTGTGGGAGGCGCTCGGCCTGCCGAAGCTGCGGCCCCAGTCTCCCTGGTTCAGCTCCGCCGACGGCGCCGACTGGCTGCCGGAGTGGGAGGCGGCGGCGAAGCGGGCGGCAAGCGGGGATTACCTCGAGAACGGCAGGATCAGCGAAAAGCGGCGGCGGAAGGGCGTGAAGCCCGAGACGAAGTTCCGGCCCGATGCGTCCTGACCGGTGGCTGCTCGAAGGCCCGGGATCCGCCCTTCGAGACGGCGTCGCCCCAGCAGGTTGAACGACAGGGTTTCTCACCTGGAACTTTGAGAAAGGCGGAGCGTTGCATGGACGCTGTACTCAAGTCGATCGCCGATTTTGCGACCGGGTTGTCCTACGAGGAGATTCCGGACAACGTGAAAACGGCGGCCAAAGAGCGGCTGATCGATTCGCTCGGGTGCGCCCTCGGAGCAGCGGATTGCCCGACGGCGAAGATCGGCCTGTCTCTCGCGGGGCCCGCGGCTTCTCCGCGGGCGGCCGGGCGCGTCCTCGGTTCCCGAACGGAGGTCGCCGCCGACGCCGCGGGTTTCGTCAATTCCTGCATGATCCGCTATCTGGATTTCAACGACACTTTTCCCGGCGGGCATCCCAGCGACCTGCTGGGCGGCCTGTACGCGGCGGCGCCGGTTCTCGGCATCTCCGGCAAGCAGCTGATCACGGCTGCGGTGATCGGGTACGAGCTTTTCTTCCGCCATATCGAAGCAGCCAATCCTTCGCTCAACGGCTTTGATCAGGGGACCGCGATCGCCATGGGGGTGGCCGCCGGGCTGTCGCGGATGATGGCGCTGTCGCACGAGCAGACGGCGCACGCGGTATCGATCGCGACCGTCGGCAACCTGCAGCTGCGCGCGACGCGTTCCGGCCAGCTCTCGATGTGGAAAGGCGCTGCGACGGCTTACGCGGTGCGCAGCGCGGTTTTCAGCGTCCATTTGGCGGCGCAAGGCATGACGGGCCCCGACGGGCCGTTTCTGGCGCGTGACGGTCTCGCGGACCACTATCCGAAGCCCTTCGCCTGGCCGCCGTTCGGCAACCAGCCCGACCACTTTTACATGCCGCGCGCGAACCTGAAGTACTGGCCGGTTTCCTATCAGATGCAGGCCGCCGCCTGGGCGGGCATCGAGCTCGGCAAGCGCGTGAAGGCCGAAGACCTGGTCTCCATCAAAGTCGAATGCAACGCCTTCGCCAAGTTCGAAAGCGGCGGCGAGCCCGAGAAATGGGATCCGCAAACCAAGGGCACGGCGGACCACAGCCTGCCCTACATACTCGCCTGGGGGCTGATGCACGGGCAGATCGACGAAAGCGCCTTCGTGCCGGCGGCGTATCTCGATCCCGCCATGCGCCCGCTGCTGAACCGGATCACGGTCGAGGCTGGAGAGGAGATGGAGAAGGTATTTCCCGGACAAGTTCACATGCGCGCGACCGCGACCGATAACGCGGGCAAGACCCACGTGGCAGACATCCTCAATCCGATCGGGCACAAGATGAATCCCATGACGATGGAAGACATCAAGGACAAGTTCCGGCGCCTGGCGGCGCCGCGGCTTGGCGATCAGCGGGTGAGCCGGGCGCTCGAGACGTGGGAGCGCATCGAAGGCGAGAAGAACACGAAAGCCGCGTTCGACGCTCTTGCGTAGGAACGTGGGATGACGGCGGCAGGGATAGGCGCAGCGTGATGCACCGCGATCCATGACCGGTCCCGGTCCCGGTCACGGATCGCGGCTTATCCGGGAAGCTGCCGAAGCAGCTTCCGCATCGTCTCCCCGATCGGCTCCTGGATGACGATGTCTGCGAGATCGTCCAGAGGCGTCGGCTGCGCGTTCACGATCACGAGGCTCGCGCCCGCCTGCTTGGCGAGGCGCGGGAAGGACGCGGCCGGCTCCACCACGAGCGACGAGCCGATGGAGACGTAGAGGTCGGCCTGCAGCGTCGCCTCGGTGGCGAGCCGCATCTCCCGCTCCGGCATGGCCTGGCCGAACGAGATCGTCCGCGCCTTGATCGGCCCGCCGCAGGCGTCGCATTCCGGCGCCTCGTCCCCTTTCTCGACGCGGTCGACGATCGCGGCGGTTGGCCATTCCTTCCAGCAATGCTGGCATGCCGCGGTGCGATTGGTGCCATGCAGCTCGATCACGTTGACATTGCCGGCGTCGTGGTGCAGCCCGTCGATGTTCTGCGTGATGACGGAAACGATGTGGCCACGGCGCTGGAGTTCGGTAATGACGAGATGCCCCTCGTTGGGCTTTGCCGACCCGCAGCGGTGATGCATCCGGACGCCGCGCTGCCAGGCGCGCACCCGCGCCTCCCGGCTCGCCATGAATTCCTGGTAGTACACCGGCGTCTCGGTGAGCCAGACGCCCTGCGGCCCGCGAAAGTCCGGGATGCCGCTCTCGGTGCTGATGCCGGCACCCGTAAACGCGACGCCGCGCTGCGCGTTGCGCACGAGCTTGCCGAATCGGGTCAGGTCATCCATGCAATCCCGTCTGCGAGTCGCGAGTCTCGTGTCATCGCTCTCCCACGTCACACCTCGTCGGCCCGTGACTCGTGACCCGCGACTCGTGACCCGTGACTAGTTTGTCTGTTCGCGCCAGAATCCGAGCGCCTCCTGCGCCGCGCGGTCGGAGTAGCTGAACAGCACGCAGTCGGCGGAGGCGTGCAGCTCGTAGGGGGTCCAGGAAGGGATGGCGAAGACGTCGTGGGGCGAAAAATCGAAGCGCGCCTCGCCGATCACGGCGGTACCGTTGCCTTCCACGACGCAGTAAACGGCGCCGTCGGTGCTGCGATAGGGGCGTCCGGCATGGCCCTTGGGGAGCCATTGCATGAAAACCGCCATGGTGGGAAATGCATGCCCGCCGGTGGCCGGGTTCGCGTAGCGCAGCTTGTGGCCGTGCGAGGGGTGGGGGTCGCCGCTCCGCGCGAGCTGCTCCAGCGCTTCGCGCGTGCGATCGTATGGGTAAGACAGAATCGGCGAAGCGTGGTCTTGCGGACGGAAGTCCACCGGCAGGAGGTTCGCGCCGAAGCGCGCGGAGGCCGCGCCCTCGGGATGCGACACCGGCTGGCTCTCCTCGGGGTATTCCTCTCGAAAATGCGCGCCGAACAGGTTCGCAAACGCAAGATCGAGGCCGTCGAGCCACACCACGGGCTCGGAGCCCAGATTGCCGTGGTCGTGCCATGACCAGTTGGGCGTCGTCACGAAATCGCCGGGCTTCATCATGACGCGCTCGCCTTCGACCGCGGAATAAGCGCCTTCGCCTTCAACGATGAACCGCAGGGCGTTGGGCGTGTGCCGGTGTGTGCGCGCGATCTCCCCCGGCAGGATCACCTGCAGGCCCGCGTAGAGGGTCGTGGTGGCGAAAGTCGTCCCCTTCAACGCGGGGTTCTCGAGCATCAGCACCCGCCGCTCGGCTTCCTTGGTGGAGATCAGCTCGGCGGCGCGCATCAGGTGGGGCTGCGTCTGGGCCCAGCGCCAGATGACCGGCACGGCCGCGGTTCCCGGCTTCAGGCGCATGACCCGTTCCCACAGGGGTTTCATGCTGAGCTCGGCGAGCTCGCGGGAAAACGCTTCACGTTTCGGATTGGCTGCAGCTGTCGTCATGCTGGGTCTCCGTCACTCATCGGCGGCCTCCGTAAACGCGACGCGAGTTCCTGAATGCACCAAGTCGGCCGCCCTGCGCGCCACCGGGGGTCGCATCCATCGACCAATGCCGATGGAAGCCTGCTCCACCCCTCGGCGCGCCCCATCACTCATCACGCTTTCTCGGCTTTGAGCTGCTTCAGCCCCCGCATGCGCCACAGGTTCCACGAGCGGTCGTAGTTCTGCCAGGACACGTTGGCGGCGCACTCGCTGGCGTCCATGTAGTTCACCTTGCCGCGCGGTCCCGCGAGCATCAGCGCCTGGAACTGCATGCGGGCGTTGAGTTCCAGGTAGACGCTGCGGCCGACGGCACGCTGCAGGTTCTCGCCGACGCACGTCGAGCCGTGCCCCCGCATCAGCACCGCGGGATGCTTGCCGAGCTTCCTGGCGAGCGATTGCCCGAGATGCGGCGTGCGCACCAGCATGTCGGAGCCCTTCTGGGCATCGCGGATGTCCCAGTTTGGCACGCCCAGGCCGATGAACGCCGACATGTGGAAGATCGGCTTGAGCGAGGAGCGCGCCGTGCAGCTGAAGGGAACGACGGCGGGCGCGTGGTTGTGCACCACGGCCATCACGTCGGGTCGGGTCTTGTAGATCTCGCCATGGATGTAGCGCTCGTTGTAGAACTTGCGGCCCTTGGGGTCGATCGGGTTGCTGTCCAGGTCGAACTCGAGGATGTCATCCTCCGTGACCAGCTCCGGTGCGATCTGGCGCGCCATCAGGTAGCGGTTGGGGTCCTTCTCCGAACGGACGCTGACGTGCCCGTAGGCGTCGATCACCCCTTCGAGGGCGAGCGTGCGGTAGGAGATGACGAGGTCCTCGATCAGGCTCATGGTTTCCTTTCTATTGTCGATTCACGAGTCACGATTCGCGAGTCGCGAGTTCAACGGGCCTTGATGCCGGCGGCCTTCACGACCTTGTGCCACTTGGCGACCTCTTCCCGGATCTGGTTCGCGTATTCGGCGGGCGTGCTGCCGACCGCTTCCATGCCGCCGTGCAGCAACTGGGCGCGGATCGCGTCGTCCTGTGCCAGCTTGATCGTTTCCGCACCCAGCCGGCTGACGATGGCGCGCGGCGTGCCGGCCGGCGCGAGGAGGCCGACCCAGGAGGCATGGGAGTAGCCCGGCACGCCGGACTCGGCTATCGTCGGATATTCGGGCGCGGAAGCGGAGCGCTTCGCGCTCGAGACCGCCAGCGCGCGCACCCGTCCCGCGCGCACGTGCGGGATTGCCGTCGACATCGCGGCGAAATTGACATGGCACTGACCGGCGATCATCGCCGTGATCGACGGGCCGCCCCCCTTGTAGGGCACGGTGACCATCTTCGTGCCGCTCAGGTACATGAAGAGTTCCGCCGCCATGTGCGTGCTGGTCGCGAGCCCGCTGACGGCCACGTTGAGGTCGCCCGGCTTGGCCTTCGCGAGCTTGATCAGGTCCGAAATCGATTTCGCCGGCACCGAGGGGTGCACGATCACGATGTGCGGCAGCGTTACCACCAGGGATATCGGCGAAAAATCGCGGACCGGGTCGAACGGCAACTTCTTGTGCAGGGCCGGGTTAATGGTGAATGAAGCCGCCACTGTCAGCAGGGTGTAGCCATCGGGCGCGGCCTTGGCCGCCAGATCGGTGCCGATCACGCTGCCGGCGCCGGGCCGGTTGTCCACCACGATGGACTGGCCGAGCGCGTCACCGACGCGCTGCGAAATCAGGCGCGCGACGAGATCGGTCGAGCCCGCCGGGCTCTGCGGCACGATCATCCGGATGGGACGGTTGGGATAGTCCTGCGAGACGCCCGGGGCGCATAGCGTTGCGGCTGCGAGGGCCGCGAACGCGGCCAGGTTTCGACGGCATGCGACGTCTGATCTCATTGTGGCCTCCTCGGTTGTGGTCTTGTATTTGTCAATTACTGCCCGCCAATCACTGGGTCAATCGACCTTGGCGCCGGACTGCTTGATGATCTTCGCCCACTTGAGCCGCTCCGACCGGATATGGGCGGCGAACTCCTCCCGCGAGCTGCCCGCGGCGACGAGGCCCTGTCCGCTCAGCCGCTGCTTCATCTCGGGCGCCTGCATGATCTTCGCGATGTGCAAGCTGAGCTGCTCGAGCACGCCCGGCGGCGTGCCGGCGGGCGCCAGCACGCCGTACCACTGACTCGACTCGTAGCCCTTCAGCCCCGACTCGGCGACCGTCGGCAGCTGGGGCAGGGCCCCGACGCGCTCCCGGCTCGTCACCGCGAGCCCGCGCAGGCGGCCGGCCTGGATCAGCTGCACCGCATTGGTCGTCGGCATGAACATGACGCTCGCTTCACCGCTCATCAGCCCGACGATGGCCGGGCCGGTGCCGCGATAGGGAACGTGGACCATCTTCACGTTGGCCAGCGTGTTGAACAGCTCCGCGGCCAGGTGCGGCGTGCTGCCGCTGCCGGACCCGGCAAAATTGACGTCCCCGGGCTTGGCGCGCGCAAGCGCGATGAGCTCCTTCACCGATCTTACGGGCAGGGACGGGTGCACGACCAGGACGTTGGGCGCGTTGGCGAGCAGGCTCACGGCGTCGAAGTCCGCCACCGGGTCGTATGTGACCTTGGCGTAGAGGCTGGGCGTGGTCACGAAGTTGGCGCCGTTGACCATGAGCGTGTAGCCGTCCTTCGGCGAGCGGGCGGCGAGTTCGCTGCCGATCATGCCGTTGGCGCCGGGACGGTTTTCCACGATGAACTGCCTGCCCAGCGTTTCGGCGAGCCGCTGGCTGATCAGCCGACCCATTCCGTCGACGCCGCCGCCGGGGGGGAAGGGGACGATCACCCGTACCGGGCCGGTCGGATAGCCTTGCGCGCCCGCCGCGGCCATACCAACGCAAAAGGCAATAGGCACGAGGCAAAAAAGTCCGAGTCGGGGGCGCTTCATCGGTCGTCGCGTCATGTTCATGGCGTCCTCCAAATGTCGGACCTGCGGCTGCCGTTCACGCATTTCTCCGCGAACCCGCTCCCGTATTCCTGATTCCCGGTTGCGCTTCACTGGAGTCCAGCAGATCGCGAATTCGCCGGGCGATATCGGCAGGCCGCTCTACCGGCGTAATGTGCCGCGCCCCGGCCAGTACGGTCAACGTGGAGTGCGGAATCGCGGCATGGAGCGCTTTTGCCATGTCCACGGTCGTCGCGTAGTCCTCGTCTCCGACGACGATGGAAACGGGCGAGGTGATCGCAGGCAGCAGCGGCCGCAAGTCGGCGTCCCCGAGCATTTCGCAGGTCGACTGGTAGCAGGCGATGTCGTTGGCGAGAAAGACGATTTTCAGCGGCTCGACGACATCGGGCCGGGACGCGCGAAAGCCGTCGCTGAACCAGCGCGTCACCTGGAAGTCGATGAGCGCCGCGAGCCCCCTGGTCCGGGCGATGGCGGCGCGCTCGCGCCATTGCATCGGCGCCTCGGCGCCGTACCAGGCCGTGGTGTCGATGAAGCAGGCCGCGCTCGTGCGTGGCGCGTATCTTGCGGCAAATGCCTGCGCGATGCAGCCGCCCATCGAGCATCCCGCGACCGCGGCGGCCGGCCAACCGAGATGGTCGAGCAGCTGCGCGAGGTCGTCGGCGAACTGCCCGCAGGTATAGGTTCCGGCCTTGCGCCCCGAGCGCCCGTGGCCGCGGCAGTCGTAGGTCAGGATTTCCGCACGGCCGTCGAGTGCCTTGACGACGTCATTCCAGACGCTGCGATCGAGCGCGAGGGAGTGGATCAGCGCGAGCCTCGGCTTGCCCGGCGCCGGGTGGACGGAGTAGGCAATTTCGCAACCGTCAGAGGTATTGAACGTCGCCGAGACGGGGTCAGCCATCCCATTCCTCGATTGCGGAAGCGTGAGTAGCGAGTGGACCAGATCGTGAGCGATAAGCGGATGCGGTGCCGTGAAATTTACCACTCACTACTCACCATTCACCGCTCACGCCTTATCCTGAAGGGCGCGCTGCCATGCTTTCGCCAGCGCGCGATAGGCGAACTCGACGGCCATTTCCCGCTTGTATGCCGCCGATCCCCGCACGTCGGGCATCGGCTCGGCGCGGGCGCGTACGTCCTGGACCGCCTCGCGCAGCGCTGCTTCCTCCAGGCGCTTGCCGGCGAGTTGCGTCAATTCCAGGCCGATCGGCTTCCAGCTGACCGATCCGACCCACGCGCAAGCCGCTGCGCACGTTCCATCGGGCGCGAGGGTGAGGGCTGCCGCAGTCGTCACCGTCGGGATTTCCAGCACGCCGCGCGCCATGTACTTGAAGAAGCTCGATCCGGAGCGGGGCGGCAGGGGATCGACTTCGATGCCGGTCACCATCTCGTCCTTCGCGAACCGCTTCTCGAACGCTTCGGCAAGCGTGACCGTGCGCGCGCCGCCGGAACCGGCAACGGTTACGCGGGCCCCGAGGGCAAGCAGGGCGAGCGGCAGGTCGAAGCCGCCGATCAGCGGCCCGATGCTGCCGCCCACCGTGAGCATGCGGCGGATGCGCGTGTGCCCGACTGCCTCCATCGCATCGTCGATCGCCCGCCAGCGCTGTCGTATGCGGCCGTCTTCCCAAAGCGCCTGCTGCCGAACGGCGGCGCCCGCCTTCAGCACGCCGTTCGCATCTATCGTCAGCGCGTCGAGCCCCGGGATGCGCAGGATGGAAACCAGTCGCTTTGCCTGCGGAAAACCGGTGCGCTCCCGCCGCAGCGCGTGCGACATGCCGCCCGCGACCAGCGCCGCATCGCCCGCGGCGAGGAGGCTGACGGCTTCGTTCACGGACTTTGCGTGGATGAACTCCGGATCGAAAGGCCGCGCGCCCGAAGGTCTTCCCGCGGCCAGCCGGGCCCAGGTGCCGCCCTTGGGCGCGGCACGGGCGGGAGCCTGCTCGCCGGCATACAACTCCGGGTGCAGAGCGCGGTGGATCTTCTCCGCGGTGATGGGCAGCTCGTGGATGCGGACGCCGACCGCGTCGGCCACCGCGTTCGCGATCACGGCCGGAATCGCATCCAGGCCGATCTCGCCGAGCCCCTTCGCGCCGAATGGACCGGACGGCTCGTACGAATCCGCGAAAGCGACGTGGAGCTTCGGCACCAGGGCGGCCCCGGGAATCGGATAGTCCTTGAGCTGCGGATCGCTCGGCATCCCGTTCCACCAGTCGAAGTACTCGACCATCGCGTAGCCGAGCCCCTGCATCACGCCGCCCTGCACCTGGCCGACGGCGGTGGCGGGATTGATTACGGTGCCGCAGTCCACCACTGACGCAATCTCGTGCACCTTCACTTCCCCGGTGGCCGGATCCACCTCGACGTCCGCCGCCTGCGCGATGTAGTTGTAGGCGCCTGACTCGTTGCCGTAGCGATTGTGGTCGGGAAACTCGGAGGGATTGTCGAAGTTGCCGACGCCGACGATCGGCTGTCCGCCCGGCTGGTAGATGTTGGCCCGCACCACCGCGCCGACCGGGCGGAAATCGGCTTCCGATCCCTTGCGCGGCCCGATCTCGCCGTTGATGATGGTCAGTTCCGCCGTCGGGCGCTGGAACTGCTCCGCCGCGGCTTCCAGCAGCTGCTTCGCGGCGGCGGTGGCGGCGTTCTTGACCGCGTTCCCTGCCACGTAGGTGAGGCGGCTTGCCAGCGCGCCCAGAGAATGGGAGTGGACGTCCGTGTCGGGGCGCGTGATATCCACGTGGTCGTAGGGCAGGCCCAGCGCTTCCGCCGCGATCTGCCTCAGCACGGTGAGGTTGCCTTGGCCGATCTCGCCTTCGCCGGTGATGACGGTGGCGCGCCCGTCCTCGTTCACGCGCACGATGGCCGAGCTGCCGTCCCAGTCGCCGAAGCTGCGTCGGCCATTGACGTGGACGCTGCAGCCGAAGCCGAGCCCGCGGTTGCGCCTGCGGCCCGCGCGTTTTTCCCGCCACTGGATCAGCGCCGCCGCCTTGTCCATGCACTGCTTGAGCTCGCAGCTCGTGATCTTGTGGTTGTGGGGCGATACGTCGCCGGGATCGACGGCGTTCATGCGCAGCAGGTCGAGCACGTCGATACGGAGCTTTTCCGCGGCGAGGTCCCACGCCTGCTCCACGGCCCAGTCCGCGGAGGGATTGCCAAAGCCGCGGAAGGCCCCGGTCGGCACGAGGTTGGTGTAAACGAGGGTGGACTGCCCGCGCACGGTCGGATACTTGTAGAGCGCGTCGTGGCGGACGCTCGCCGCGCCGAGTATCGCCTGCGACTTGCCGGTGTAGGCGCCGTTGTCCGCCCACATCTTGATTTCCTTCGCCATGACGCGGCCGTCCCCGCGGAAACCCAATCTCACCCAGTAGCGCATCGGCATGCGCGGGTGGCTCGCGAGAAACTCCTCTTCCCGCGTGTGGATCAGCTTGACGGGGCGGCCGCTCCTGCGGGCGAGCAGCGCGCAGATGACCGAGGCGTTGTCGTCGCCCGACTTGCCGCCGAATCCGCCGCCCACCTCGGTCTGGATCACGCGTACCTGGCTTTCGGGCAGCCCCAGCGCCGTCGCATAGCGGCCCCGCGCGAGAAAGGGCGTCTGCGTATTGCACCACATCGTGACCCGTCCGCCGTCCCAGCGCGCGACGCAACCGATGGTTTCGAGCGCCGTGTGCCACTGGCGCGCGGATTCCCACGTTCCCTCGACCACTACCTCGCTCGCGCGGAATCCCGCTTCGGTATCGCCGCGCTGGAAATCGAACTGGTGCGCGATATTGCCCGGGGCGTCGTCGTGCACCCGCGCTGCGCCCGGCGCGAGCGCCGCGTCGAGCGAGAGCACCGCCGGCAGCACCTCGTACTGGACCACGATGCGATCGACCGCGGCCCGCGCCGTCTCCGGATCCGTCGCCGCCACCGCCGCGACTTCGTCGCCCACGTAGCGCACCTTGTCGATGGCCAGGGGATAGAGATCGGGACGGAAGGCGCCCCATTTCCGTTTCGCGGTATCGGCGCCCGTCACCACCGCCTTCACGCCCGGCAGGCAGGCCGCCGCGGCGACGTCGATGGCGGCGACGCGCGCGTGCGGATGGGGGCTACGCAGCACGGCCGCGTGCAGCATGCCGGGAAAATGCAGGTCCGCGACGTATTGCGCGCCGCCGGTGACCTTGGAAACGGCGTCGGTGCGCGGCACGTCCTTGCCGACGACGAGCAGGCTGCCGGCCTCGAGCCTGGGGTCGCGCGGGCTCATCCTTTGGCCGCCTTGCGCGCGAGCGCGATGGCTTCCCGATAGGCCTCGAGAATGCGCACGTAGCCGGTGCAGCGGCAGTAGACGCTGTCGGCGCTCGCGCGGATTTCTTCCTCCGTCGGGTCGGGATGCTTTTCCAGCAGCGCGCAAGCCGCCATCACGTGGCCGGGAATGCAGATCCCGCACTGCAGCGCTGAGCGGTTCACGAACGCCTGCTGCACCGGATGCAGGGCGCCGCTTTCGGCAAGGCCCTCGATCGTGCGGATATCGGCGCCTTCGCACATCGCGGCGAGCTGCAGGCAGGAGGCAACCGGATAGCCGTCGACGATCACCGTGCAGGTGCCGCAGGCGCCGATGCCGCAGCCGTGCTTGGTGCCGGTCAGCTGGAGATCCTCGCGCAGCACGTCGACCAGGAGCCGGTCCCCGGACTTGAGGTGGATTTCGACCGGGTCGCCATTGACCCTGAATTTGACCACCATGCGCGCGCCGTCCTCCCCCTCGTAAGACAATGCAGGCTGAGAAAGCGCGTTGAGCGGCGTTGAGGACGTCCGCTCGAACGCGCGAAGCAGGGGCAAATTATATGGCATCCCCCCGACGCCGCCGTCCACGCATAAAAAAAGGCTTGCGTTGCCGCAAGCCTTGAACGAGGAGCCGTGTGACGACGTCTACCTCAGGAGTATCAGCGCCTCCTGCATCCGGTCGATCAGGTGGTAGAAGAGAAACGACAGCGCCAGCATGATCAGCCACGTGATGCGCTTGGCGTCCTGCAGGATCGCGACCACCGGATTGTCATCCGCGCGCCGGCCCGCGAGGTCCTGGACATGGCGGTGCAGGTCCTCGAGCGATCGAAGCTGGATGGCATTCATCGGAAGCCGTTGGCGCGCGTTGCGGTCGACTACACGCTAGCAAATGCACGCGCCGCCAGCAATATCGAAAGTGCGTCCCGTGCGCCCGAAAGCTCACAAATTGTGAGGTTTATCGCGTTTTTCCGGGAGAATTCGCGAATGCGAGGGGGGGAGGGAGTGCCCCCAACCCGTGCAGGGGCATCCGCTGCTCATTGCGAATTCCGGCCGGGCGAACCCCGGAATCCGGTTGAGCGGCAATAGCCGCGGGCGGCCCCCGCTTTTACCGGTTGCGCGCTCGGAATGCCTCGATCTTCTGCTTCAGATCGTCGCGCTGCTCGCAGACGCGCGGGCAGATCCGCGTCAGCGCGGCGAGGTGCTCTTCCGCCTTGGCGACGTTCATCGTCATCAGGTAGGCCTCACCGATGTATTCGTGGGCGCCAAGGTGCCGCGGATCGAGCTTCAGCGCGCGCTGGTAATGCCGGAACGCGGGCTCCAGCTGCCCGTCGTTGCGGTAGGCGAACCCGAGAAGGTTGTGGATTTCCGGATTGTCGCCCTCCCATTGCGCGGCGGCCGTGAGCGACCGGATCGCGGCGTTCCAGTCTCTGGCTTCGATCGCCCGCCTGCCGGCGGCGTGGTCCGCGCTGACCGGCGACGGTGGGGGATCCGATTCCATCGCCGACACCGGGGCCGGGCCGATGGCGAGCGCCAGGGTGAACACTGCAAGGCGAAGGGGCAGGGTGCGCATGCGTCGTCTCCTTTCGGCGTAGCCGGGCATTCGCGAACGCGGCTTTCTGGGCGGTCAACATCGCGGCGCGTGCCGGTATTCCGGCGCGGCGACGGGCCTGCGGCAAGGCGATTTGACGCAAATCAGTACAATCACGGCGGCGGTCCCTAGAATGTATGCGTGCAGAAAGGGGACGGGAGATTGATCCTATGAAAGTGGCTTTCATCGTGAACAACGAGTACACCACGCCGCAGTTGATGCAACTGCTCAAGGCGGCGGGTATCGACTATTACACCCGTTGGGACAACGCGCGCGGCAAGGGGCAGGGGACCGAGCCGCATCTCGGCGCGGGAGGATTCGGAAGCACCAATTCGGTGATGATGATCGCGTTCCGGGACACGGAGCCGCTGGAAGCGCTGATCCGGGAAATCGAAGCGGTCAACTGCACGATCAAGCGGCCCGACGACCGCATCCGCCTGTTTCAGCTGCCGCTCGACCGCATCGTTTAGCGGCCGTTTCAGCCTGATCGCGACCAGCCCGGTTCGCCCGGGGTGGCAGCGCGTCGCGTTTATTGGCACGATACGCGCGATGCAACCGGGCGACCGTGTCATGCTCGAGGTCCGCGGGCTCAGGAAGGTGTTCCAGCCGCTTTCCGGGCCGGCCGTCACCGCCATCGGGGACGTGAGCTTCCAGGTGGGCGCCGAGCAGTTCGTCTCGATCGTGGGCCCCTCCGGCTGCGGCAAATCGACACTCCTGCAGTGCGTGGCGGGGCTCCTGCGGCCGACGGCCGGGACCGTCCTGCTTGGCGGGCGCGAGGTAACCGGTCCTCCGGACGGCCTGGTGCTGCTCTTCCAGGAATACAACAAGTCGCTGCTGGCCTGGCGCTCCGTGCTCGGCAACGCGTGCTTCGGGCTCGAGCAGAAGCCGGGCCTGACCCGCGCGGATCGCGAAGCGGAGGCACGGCACTACCTCGAGATGGTCGGCCTGGGCGGATTCGAGCGCCACTATCCGTGGGAGCTCTCGGGCGGCATGCAGCAGCGCGTGGCGATCGCGCGCGCGCTCGCCTGCAAGCCGCAGGTGCTGCTCATGGACGAGCCGTTCGGCTCGCTCGATGCGCTCACGCGATTCGAGCTGGAGGATACGCTGCTGCGGCTGTGGGAATCGTTGCGCTCGACGATCCTGTTCGTCACGCATGACATCGACGAGGCCGTGTACCTGTCCGACCGCGTGTACGTGCTGTCGCGCCGGCCCTCGCGCATGATCTCGGATACCGCCGTCGATCTGCCGCGCCCGCGCGACCAACTCGCGAGCCGGGAGGACGCCCGCTTCATCCGGCTGCGACACCAGACCTTCGAGTTGATCTCGAAAGAAATGGCGACAGCCTGATTCCGCCGCCGATGCGCCGCATACCCTGGTCAGGCCTTGCCGTGCTGGCGGCCTGCCTGTGCGCCTGGGAGGCCTGGGCGCTCTGGCGCCGTGATCTCGCAGCGTACTTCCCGCCGGCGTCCGAGGTCATGGTCGAGCTGGTGCGGCTGGTGGCGAGCGGCGAGCTAGCCGCGCATGCGGCCGCGACGCTGCGCCGCTTCGCGGAGGGGTACGCGATCGCCGCCGTCGCCGCGGTGAGCGCCGGCCTGTGCCTGGGGCTGTGGCGCCCCCTCTACAACCTGTTCGAGCCGCTGATCGAGCTGCTGCGCCCCATGCCGTCTCCGGCGACGATACCGATTGCGATCCTCTTCTTCGGCATCGGGAACGAGATGAAGGTTGCGGTGACGGTCTACGCCTGCTCGTGGCCCATCCTGCTCAATACCATCGACGGCGTGCGCTCGGTCGACCGCCTGCTGTTCGCGACCGCCGCGACATTCCGGCTGTCGGGATGGGCGCGGTTCTGGAAGGTCGTGCTGCCCGCCGCGTCGCCGCAGATCGTGACGGGGCTGCGCGTCTCGCTCGCCATTGCCCTCATCCTGGTGACGACGTCCGAGATGGTCGTGTCGAACGACGGGCTCGGTTACTACGTGCTCGAAAGTCAGCGCGCCTTCAGGATGCCGCAGATGTACGCGGCCGTCGTCGCGCTGGGCATCATCGGCTACGCGCTGAACCGCCTGTTCCAGGCGCTGGACCACTGGGTCATGGCCTGGCACCGGGGGCTCACCCGGAAGGAGGAGATCCTGTGAGCTGGCAGGCGTCGCGCTGGACCGGGTTCGCGCTGCTGGCCGTGCTGGGCGTCCTGTGGGAGGCCGCCGGTCGGGGCGGCTGGATTCACCCCGCGCTGTTTCCGCCGGCCACCGCCATCCTGTCCGAGCTGGTCCAGGTCACCGCCTCGGGCGAGATCCTGCAGCATCTCGGAATCAGCCTGTGGCGCGCGGCGCTGGGCTACGCGCTGGCCGCCCTGGCTGCGGTTACTCTCGGTCTCGCGATGGGTTACTGGCGTCGCGTGCACGACGCCTGCGAGATCACGGTCGAGCTGGTCCGTGCCGTGCCGCCACCGGCCGTGATCCCGCTGGCCATGGTTTTTCTCGGCATCGGAGACGCCCTCAAGGTCTTCATCATCTTCTTCGCCTGCTCGTTTCCGATTCTCGTGAACACCATCGACGGCGTGCGCAGCGTCGACCCGGTGCTCGTGCGCACGGCGCGCACGTTCGGCCTTTCCCGCCTGCGCATCGTCCGGCATATCGTGTTCCCCGTTGCGGCGCCTTTCATCATGACGGGGCTGCGCATCGCGACCGCCATTGCGCTGATCCTCACGGTCATCTCGGAAATGATTGGCGCGACGTCCGGGATCGGCTATTTCATCCTGGGCAGCCAGCGGACGCTGCACGTCACGCAGATGTACGCGGGGATGCTGGTCCTGGCGCTGACCGGCTACGCGATCAACCGCGCATTCCAGGCGGCCGATGAGCGTGTGATGGCCTGGCACAAGGAAATGACCCGCCGCGAGCACTGAGCTCGACGGCGCCCTCCCGCGCTAGACGTGCTTCGAGATCACCTCGGAGACCGGGAATTTCCGGTCGATGAACCGGTAGCGGTGCGCGACATCGAGCATCGGCTGCAGATCCGACGGGAGCAGCGTTTTCTCGAACGCGGGCAGCGGCATGGTCTTGAAGAAGACGGGTTTGAGCCTGGTGTTCCTGGCAAGCACGGCCTTCGCTTCGTCGGGATCGGCGTTGTGGGCATCGATGCCGCGGTTGAGCGCGGCGATGAATCCCTTGACGAGCGACGCGTTCCTGGCGATCCAGGCTTCACTGCCGAAATAGGAGGCGATCAGCAGGCGGGGCGCAATGGCGCCGAGCTGACGGCCGAGCATCCGGGCCTGGTTGTTGCCGACGGGCACCGTGACGAACGGCTCGACGCCGCCGTAGGCGTCGATCTGCTTGTTCACGAGGGCGGGCGCCATCTGCGGGAACGGGACTTCCACCCACTTCGCCCTGGACGAGTCTCCGCCGTTGGCGTCGATCCAGTGGGAAGTCGCGCCGTGCATGATGTTGCGCAGGGTGTTGACCGCCACGGTCTTGCCCGCGAGGTCCCTGGCGGACCGGATTGGCGAGTCCGGCGCCACGCAGACGCCGAACACGTCGTTGGTGCCGCGCTTGTTGATCGCGCCATTCGCGACGAAGCGGAAGTCGAAGCCCCGCAGGTGGCCCTGATAGATCGAGATGACGTTCGACCAGCCGATGTTGATCGATCCCGACGCGAGCGCGGGCATGATCGCCGCGCCGCCGACCATGGAAGCGAGGCCGATGTCGAGGCCCTCGCTCTTGAAAAACCGCTTTTCCATCGCAAGGAAGAAGGGCGAGAGATCGCCGATCCTCATGATGCCCACGTTAAGCTTGCCCTGCGCGAACGCGGCGCTCCAGGGCGCGCCGGTCGCTCCCGCGACCGCCAGGCCGCCGCCGGCGAGCTTGAGAAACTGCCTGCGCGTGAGCGCGCCCAGTGGGAGGCCGACTTTGACCGTGCGCATGAAATATTCGTCCTGACGGGTTTCGCGGCCCCGACCGCGGCCGGGCGTTGATTATCGGGGCGGGTGCGGGGGTGGTCAAGAATGCCGGCAGCGTTTCCGGCCCCGAGCCGCCGCGGCAGCGACCCGGGGGCGCGATCGCCCTTATAATGTCCTGCCCTCATCGCAGGATCAACGGAGCCGCAGCCGACATGTCCACGTCATTCGACCCACGCGCCGGCAATCCGTACGTCATCGATCTTCACGGGATGGAGAAGCGGCCCACGATCGGCGCGGCGTCGACCGGCGAGGCGCAATGAGCCTGCCCGCCGAGCTAAAGCCGGGCCTGACCGGCGCGGCCGAGATCGTCGTCGGCACGCGCGATACCGCGCCGCACGTGGGCAGCGGCGAGATCGGCGTGCTGGCGACGCCGATCATGGTGAATCTGATGGAGGCGGCGGCGCTGCAGGCGGTGGAGCGCTTCATGCCTCCTGGCCACCAGACCGTCGGCACGCACCTCGACGTCAGGCATTTCGCGGCGACGCCGGTGGGGCTGCGGGTGCGCGCGCGAGCGGAGCTGGTCAAGGTGGAGGGGCGCACGTTGACGTTCGCGCTTCGCGCGGAGGACGAGCGAGAGCCAATCGGAGAGGGCGTGCACGAGCGCCTTGTGATCAATGTCGAGCGCTTCGACCAGCGCATGCAGCGAAAGCTCGGAAAAGCATGATCGCCCCCCTTTTCGATGGGCTGCCGCGGCGCGGGCGCGGGGCCCTGCCGATTGCCGGCTATAATTCCGCTTCCGGGTATTTCCCTTTGGACGCCGAGTGTGCCATGAGATCAAGCGAGCTGCATTCCAGCCGTGACGCCGCGGGCGCTGCCGGCGGGGCGAACGCGCGGTAGCGGCGATGCGACTGCGCGTGCTCGGCTGCGCCGGCAGCATCGGCGGACACCACAACCGGACCACGTCGTTCCTGGTGGACCAGGACGTGCTGATCGATGCGGGTACCGGGGTCGGCGACCTCTCCCTCGCGGAGTTGACGCTCATCGACCACATTTTCATCACGCACTCGCACCTCGATCACGTCGATTCGATCGCGTTTTTCCTGGATTCAGTCGGCGCGCTACGCCCGAAGGCGGTCACCGTGTACACGACCCGCCCCACCATCGAGGTCCTGAAGACCCATATCTTCAACGGCGATATCTGGCCCGATTTCACGGAAATCCCCACGCCCGAGGACCCCTGGCTGCGTTACCAGGAAATCGAGGTTGGCCAGGTCATCACGCTGGGCGGGCGCAAGATCACGGTGCTCCCGGCGGTGCACACCGTCCCGGCGGTCGGTTACCACCTCGACAGCGGGAAGCAGAGCCTGGTTTTCACGGGCGATACCGGCCCCAACGACGCGTTGTGGGCCATCGTCAACCGGATCGAAAACCTCAAGTTTCTCATCATCGAGACGGCGTTTTCCGACAAGGATCGCAAGCTCGCGGAGATCGCGTTGCACCTGTGCCCGTCCATGCTCGGCACGGAACTGGCGAAGCTCGAGCGCCCGGCGGAGGTGTATATCACCCACCTCAAGCCCAGCGAGATCGAGCTGACCATGCAGGAGATCGAGGAGCTGTCAGTGGCGGCGCAGCCGCGCCTGCTGCAGAACAACCAGGTATTCGAATTCTGACACCATCGGCCGCGACAACCCGTCACCGCGTCCGCACGCATGCAGAAAAAGAGCGTGCCCGGCTTCCTTCCCGCCGCGGCCCGTCAACCTTCCTGACATGAAGAAAGAAGTTGCCGTCGAGAATTTGCAGTTCGGTGTGTTCATCGACGAGCTCGACCGTCCCTGGACCGACACGCCGTTCATGTTCCAGGGTTTCGTGCTGAAGGACACGAAGCAGCTCGAGACCCTCAGGAAATACTGCAAGAAAGTCATCATCGACGTCGAGAAGGGCGAAGATCTGCCCGCGACGGGCCATGCCCGGTCGGGTCTCGCCGGCGTCCGGGTGCTCGATACGATCAGGGCAAAGGTCGCTTACGAGGAAAAGGCGGGCATCCGGGCGGAAGCGCCGGTCGCGCGCAAGGCGCATGCAAAAACCGCTGTCGTCCTGAAGGGTATCCTGGGCGCGATCCAGACGGGAAAGGCGCTCGACGCGCCTCGCGTCAAGGAGGCGGTGACCAGCATGACCGACAGCGTCGTGCGCAACCCGGACGCCATGCTGCTGCTCGCGAAGATGAAGGAGAAGGGCGAGCACACGCTGGACCACGCCCTGGGCGTTTCCGTTTATATGATCACGTTCGGCCGGTTTCTGCAGCTGCCGCGCAAACAGCTGGATATGCTGGGCCTGCTCGGCCTGCTGCAGGACGTCGGTAAGGTGCGCATACCTCAGGCGCTGTTTCGCAAGAAAGGAGTTTTGGGCGCGGGGGATCGCAAGGTTTTCGAGTCGCATGTGGAGCATTCCGTGGCGATCCTGAAGGCGACAGTGGGCCTTCCTCTCGACCTCGCCGCTCTCGCGGCGCTGCACCACGAGCGCTACGATGGCAGCGGGTATCCCAAGGGCCTCAAAGGCGGAGAGATCGGGCTCATCGGCGGGATCGCGGGCCTCGTGGACAGCTTCGACGCGATGACCCGCCCCCGTTCCTACGGCAAGGTGCTGTCGCCTTCCGATGCGCTCAACCTGCTCTACGGCTCGCGCGACAAGCAGTTTGACGGGCCCCTCGTCGAGCAGTTCATCCATTGCATCGGGATCTTCCCGGTGGGGGCCATCGTCGAGCTGTATTCGGGCGAAGTCGGCGTCGTCATCGCGCAAAACCCGGTGATGCGCCTGATGCCGCGCGTTATGGTGGTGCTCGACCGGATCAGAAAACCCGTCAAGCCGCCGCGGATCGTCGACCGGGCCGGGATCAAGCACACGCTGGAAAAGGACAGCGTTCCGATCGATACTTCCGAGCTTTTCGTCTGAGCCGGCGGGGCCGGTCACGGCGGCCGGCGGGTCCGCCCGGGACGGGCCGCTTGCGCGACGGGGCGGCACGACGGAAAATCCCGCTTTCGCGGCCCCGCCTAATGCCGCGGTTCCCAAGCGGGTATGAAAAAAGAAGTTTCCGTCGATGAGCTGGAGTTTGGCGTGTACGTCGCCGAGCTGGACCGTCCGTGGACGGAGACACCGTTCATGTTCCAGGGCTTCGTGCTGAAAGAGGCGCACCAGCTCGAGACCCTCAAGCAATACTGCAAGAAGGTCGTCATCGACCTCGAGAAGGGGCCCGACCTGCCCGATCGTAGCCAGCTCCAGGCCGGACCGGTGGGCGGCCCGAAGGGGCCCAGCGTGCTGGCGACCATCAAGACGAAGGCCCGCTACGAGGAGCAGGCGAGCGTCGAGTCGGAACTGCCGCGGGCGCGCGATGCGCACGGCAAGTCCGAAGTTGCCTTCAACAACATACTGGATTCGGTGCGGGCCGGGAGGGCGCTCGATGCGCCGCGGATCCGCGAGGCGGTGACCAGCATGACGGACAGCGTCGTGCGCAACCCGGACGCCATGCTGCTGCTCGCGAAAATGAAGGAAAAGGGCGCGCACAACCTGGACCGCGCGCTCGGCGTTTCGATCTACATGATCACGTTCGGCCGGTTTCTGCAGCTGCCGCGCGAACAGCTCGATCTGCTCGGCATGCTGGGGCTGCTGCAGGACGTGGGCAAGATGCGTCTGCCGGAGGAGCTCCTGGAGAAGAAGGATCCCCTGACCAAGGTCGAGCAGGCGCTATGCCAGAGCCACGTGGCGCATTCCGTCTCGATCCTGAAGGAATCGCCCGGGCTTCCGCCCGAGCTGCCGCCGCTGGCGGCCCTGCACCACGAGCGCTACGACGGCAGCGGTTATCCCAAGGGCATGAAGGGCGCCGAGATCGGGCTGTTCGGCGTCATCGCGGGCGTCATCGACACCTTCGATGCGCTTACGCATCCGCGGCCCTACGGCGAGGCGCTCGCGCCGTCGAACGCGCTCAGCACGATGTACGGCTGGCGCGACACGTTGTTCGATGGCCCGCTGATCGAGCAATTCATCCAGTGCATCGGCATTTATCCCGTGGGCGCGATCGTCGAGCTCAATTCGGGGGATGTGGGAATTGTGATCGCCCAGAACCTGGCGCGCCGGCTGCAGCCCCGCGTCATGGTGGTGCTCGACGCCAACGGCAAGCCGAAGAAGCCGCAGCTCATCCTCGATCTTGCCAAGGATCCGAAGGTGAAGCCGGATACGCCTTACCGGATCAAACGCACGCTGGAGAAGAGCAGTGTCGGCATCGACCCCTCCGAATTCTTCATCTGACGGCGGACGGGGCGCAACCGGGGAGGATGGCGCCCCGGGGGCGGAACAGGGCACCGGCGTCGATCTGAAAGCGCTCGTCGCGCGCCTGGCGAATGCCTTCAGCGTAGACGCGCGGTCTCTCGCCGTTGTGGCATCTGTTTTTGGCGACGTGGAGGAACGCGCGCCCGATCTCTTCGTCCCGGCGGCAGGCGGGCTCGGCCGCGCATTCGCGGCAATTCGGGAATCCGACGGTCGGGACATCGAGCCCGTCCACGCGGCGCTGGGCGAATGGGCGCTGGACGCCGAAAACGAGCCGCTCGAGCGCATGCGGCGCGACTGCCTGCGCTTCCAGACCGCCATGACGCGCGGCGCGCTGAGGCTCTACGCGCAGGACGCGGAGCGGCTCGCCGAGAGCCTGCTTGCGCTGCAGCGCTTCAACGTTCTCCAGGTCGGGTTGATCGCCACGCTCGGCGCTCAAAGCGGGGGCGAGGGCAACGTAGTGCGGACGCTGCCGACGCCGGAATACGCGGCATTCATGGAAATATTCCGGAACGCCATCGAGAGCCATCGCCAGGACGGCAAGCAGCTGGGATTGCTGGTGATCCACGTCCCGCGGGTCGAGCAGGTGGACGGGCTGCTGGGCCTGCAGCGGGGGGAGGCCTTCATGCTGCGCGTCACCCGGCGCATGCGCGAGGGCGTGCTGCGCAAGCAGGACCAGCTCGGGCGCGTGAGCCGCGACCAGCTCGCCTGCCTGCTGCCGCGCATCGCGGGCGAAGGCGTGGCGATCCTTGCGGCGAACAAGATACGGGAAGCGCTGGAGGCGCCGATTCCAATTGGCGAGCGCTCGTTTTCCCCGGACGCCGTGGTCGGGATCGCAATGTATCCGGACCACGGCGCGGACCAGCAGACGCTGGTCCGGAACGGCAAGCTCGCTGCCCGCGCGGCGGGCGGCATGGCGGACCGGGTGGCCGTCTACGATCCGGCGCACGGCGAGAGCGAGGAGCTCAAGATGCGCCGCGAAGCGCGGCTGCGCTACGCGCTGGAGGAAAGCGGGCTCGATCTCGTATTCGAGCCCCAGCTCGACGTGCAATCCGGCCGGATCGGCGGGCTCGACTGTCATCTCCGTTGGACCGACAAGGAACTGGGCAAGCTGACGGAAGCGCAGGCGGTGGAAACGGCCGAGGAATCCGGCGTCACCCGGGAGCTCACGTGGTGGATGTTCAATAACGCGCTGCGCCAGGGCGCCGAGCTCGCGCGCGCGGGGCTGGACGTGCCGGTCGCCGTCCGGGTGACGGCAAGCGGCCTGTCGCAGCCCGATTTTCCGGAATTCATCGGCCGGGCGCTGCGGACGTGGGGGGTGCCCCCGGCGAGACTCACGATCGGAATTCACGAGTCGGCATTCTCCGGAGATATCCAGCAGGCCACCGAGATCATGAAACGGCTGAAGGCGCACGGGGTGCGGCTTGGCATCGACGGATTCGGCACGGGCTCGTCGTCGCTGAGCAACCTGGCGAGGCTGCCGCTGGACGAGATGCGGCTTGCTGCGGCCTTTGTCGGGGACTTGCGCCGCACGCCGGCGAACGAGAAGATCGTCCGCGCGCTGATCCGGCTGGCCAAGGATCTTGGCCTGCGGATTGCGGCCGAGGGCGTGGGCGACCCGGAAACCGCTTTGGCGCTCTCCGCGCAGGGCTGCGACCGGATCCAGGGCGAGTACGTGAGCGAGCCGCTGGATGCTCAGGAAATACTCGCCTTCGAAAGCAGCGGGGCCGGCTTGAGCAAGATCTCCCTGCGGCCCTGAAGCCAGTCGGCTGCGCCGGAACGAAAGGCTGAAGTGAGGTGCGAGGGTGCTGGGGGGCCTGCAATGGCGAGGGCCGGTCGTCCTTCCCGGCGACAGTCGCTCCGTTCAGAACAGCGCCATTGCCTGCGCGGCCCTGTCCATGACGTAATAGAAGAGAAAGCTGGCCGCGATCAGCATCGACCAGACGGACCGCTTCAGGGTGTTGCGCAGGCGCGCATGCGCCTCGTCGCGGTGCCGGTCCGTTTGTGCCACGGCCTGGCAATAGGCGTAGAACCGGTCCACCACCCGGATGTCGTATTTGCGAGGCCGGCTATGCGTGGGCGCGAATCCGGCCCGCCCGGTGGGTTCATCCCACCGTGCAAATGTCGTCGGTCCGGTGTCGCATCGACGGTCACTCATGACAAATCACATAAAGTTAGGAGTCCAATCAACTGAATCTATTGATATTCAGTTATTTAATGCTTTTCGGCTCTGGCACCTGACCAAATCTGTTCGCAAGTTATGTTCCAAGAGGGCCCCAGGGAGGGGGTATGCGGTTCGCGGGCGAACCGGGCGGCACGCAAAAAGTCGCTGGATCGCGGCCATCGCTCTTGCCGCCCTTTCCAGTGCAGGGTGGGGAGGCGACGACCCGGGCGCTCGCCTTCAGCGCGAGCAGCAGCTACAGCGTCAGCAGCAACAGGAAGCGCTGCGACTGCGCATGCTGCAGCAGCAACGCGCTACGCAATCTCCGCCGGGACGCACGCAGGACCCGCCGTCGCGCGAGAAACTGCGTATCGAGCAACAGCAGCGGCAGCACCAGTTGCACGGTCAACAGTCCACCGGGGCCGACATCGCGCAGCCGTCGGACGACGCTGGAACGCGGCAGGGCAAAAAAGCGATCGACCTTGGGAACGCGGAGCGCGAAGGCGAGGGCCAACTGAGACGCTTCGATTCCGACCTGAAGAACAACTGACCGGCAGCCCCGCACGCCGTTGCCGCCGTAGCGGGATTTACCGGTCGCGGGCTGCCCGGTCGCGCCGGGCCGAATCGGCATTCTCGAGCGGAGGACCGGCCTCCCCGCGCTCGACCACGGTGTACTCGGCGGTGATGATGCCGTCGTCCGCCGCTTTCTCCAGCTTGCGCTTCAACCACCAGGATCGAAGCAGGATGATGCCGGCGAGGATGGCGCCGGCAACCAGCGCCGCGGCGAGAAAGAAGAAGCCCAGCACCAGCACCGCCAGCAGCAGGACGCCATACAGGATGCGCTCGGGCAGACTGCGCGGGCGGGAGCGGAAGTCTATCGTGGCCACTCAGATTCGTGGATCGTGGATCGTGGATCGTGGATCGTGGATCGTGGATCGTGGATCGTGGATTGGGAAATACTCCAGCGCGGTGAGACAGCGCATTCGACCGGCAGTTCAGCCGACCCACGACCCACGAGATTCAGTAATCGGCGCTGAAGCTCTTGATGATCACGCCGCCGGATTTCTCGTCGTGCTCGAGCGCGATCAGCTTGCGCGACTCGGCTTCGTCGAGCAGCTTGCCGAACGACCGGAAGCCGTAATACGACTCGTTGAAGCCGGGCTGACGGCGCTTGAGCGCCTGCTTGACCATGGAGCCCCAGATCTTTTCCTCGGCGCCGCGTTCCTTGAACAGCGCCTCGACGGTCGCCATGACCAGATCCAGCGCTTCCTGCTTCTTGTCGCCTTCCACGGGCGTCGTCCTCGCCGTTTCGGGCGCCGCCGCGGCCGGCTTGCGGCGGGACGGCCTCCTCGCGCGCTCGCGTACCAGGTCATCGTAGAAGATGAACTCGTCGCAGTTGGCGACCAGCAGGTCGGAGGACGACTTCTTGACGCCGACTCCGATGACGGTCTTGTTGTTTTCCCGCAGCTTGCTGACCAGCGGAGAGAAATCGGAGTCCCCGCTGATGATGACGAAGGTGTCGACGTGGGACTTCGTGTAGCAGAGATCGAGGGCATCCACAACCATGCGGATGTCGGCCGAGTTCTTCCCGGACAGGCGCACGTGGGGAATCTCGATCAGCTCGAACGCGGCCTCGTGCATCGCCTTCTTGAAGTCCTTGTAGCGATCCCAGTCGCAGTAGGCCTTCTTGACCACGATGTTTCCCTTGAGCAGCAGGCGCTCGAGCACTTTCTTGACGTCAAATTCGGCATAGCGCGCCTCGCGCACGCCGAGCGCGACGTTCTCGAAATCGCAGAACAGCGCGAGGTTGTTGGTGTCGCCCGCAATGGCCATCGTGGCTCCAGACCGGTCAAGGTGCGCCGCGTCCCGCGCTTCGTAAGCGATGGAACCGCGGTTCGCGCCAAAGGCGTCATTCTACATGGACGCCGGAAGGCAGCCGGACCGCGTCTCCGGATGCGATCCGGTGCGCCCATCGGGTGGTTTCCGGCAGCCGGAACGCCGTGGTGCAGGCCATGACGAGGCGCACGGCGGCAGGAAGGCTTACGCGATGCCCGATCGATACGTATAGCGGGCGGGTGCGCGGGCGGGAACGCAGCACGGCGCCGATGGTTTCCTCGCCGTCCCGCAGCGGGACCCAGGCGCCGCGCAGCTGGGGCGGCTCTCCGTGCGCGCCGATCAGCCGGGACTTGGCGACGCCGATGGTCGGGATGCCGCAAGCGAGTCCCAGGTGACTGGCCAGCCCGAACCGGCGCGGATGTGCGATGCCCTGGCCGTCGCAAAGTATCAGGTCGGGCTTGACTCGCAGCCGCTTCATCGCCGCGAGCAGCGCCGGCAATTCGCGGAACGACAGCAAGCCGGGCACGTACGGGAACGCGGTCCGCTGCCGGGCGACCGCGTAATCGACGAGCTCGAGCGCGGGAAAGGACAGCACCGCGACCGCGGCGCGGGCGATGCCGCCGCCTCGCCCGAAGCCGACGTCGGTGCCGGCCACGTGGCGGATCGTCCGCGGCCGGCCCAGCCGGACCACGCGCGAGCGCAGCCGATGCTGCAGCGCGATTGCCGCGCGCGGCGTGAGCCGCCATGAGTGACGCAAGGCGTTCATAAGAGGATTGCGCAGCCGGTCAAGCGGAAATCTTTTGCATCAGCGATTATCCAATTTACTGACGACTGATGCGCCACCGGTGACTGGTCACTGGTGTAGTATGGTTCAATGGCCGACGACCCATTCGCGAGCCTGCGCGGCCAGATGGTAGCGGAAATTGTCGCGGAGGCGGCGCTGACGGCGGCCCACACCGGGCGCGCCGAATTCGCCGAGCGTGTCATGCGCGTTGTCGCCGGCACGCCGCGGCACGAATTCGTGCCGCTGGAGCTCCAGCCCTACGCCTACCTCAACCGTCCCTTGCCCATCGGCTATGAGAAGACGGTGTCACAGCCGTTCATCGTCGCGCTGATGACGGATCTGCTCGAACTGGACGCGAACGACGTGGTGCTGGAGATTGGCGCGGGCGCGGGCTATCAGGCCGCCATACTCGCGCAGCTGGCCCGGCGTGTCGTGACGGTCGATATTATCGAGGAGCTTGCCGCGGGCGCCGAGCGGCGGCTCAAGCGGCTCGGCTACGATAACGTCGAGATTCGCGTCTCGAACGGCTACTACGGATGGGCGGGGGCCGCGCCTTACGACAAGATCATGGTCACGGCGGCCGCGGATCTCATCCCGCCGCCGCTGCTGGGCCAGCTCAAGCCGGGCGGAAGAATGGTGATACCCACCGGGATTCCGGACAAGCAAACGCTGATGCTGGTGGAAAAGACCTCTTCCGGCAGCTTGACCGCGCGGGAGGTTCTGCCGGTCCGGTTCTCGGAGCTGGAGGATCCCGGGGAAACCGCCGGGCTTGCCTGACGCCACGGGATTGCCGGATCGCGCGGGGCGCTTCCATTCCGTGCGCGGCAATCCGGCAAGATATAATCGGCGCCGGCATGCCGAGACAGTCTCGAACCATGGCGGTGTTGTTCGCCGACATCAGCGAAAGCACCAGCCTCTACCAGAAGCTCGGGGATACGGTCGCCCGCAATATCGTCAACGCCTGCCTGTCGCTGATCCACGGCGTCCTCGCGCGCTACGATGGCCGGCTGGTCAAGACCATTGGCGACGAGGCGATGTGCGTCTTTCCCTCCGCGGACCTGGCGCTTCTCGCCGCGAGCGAAATGCAGTCCCAGGTGGCCGCCTCGCGCCCCGGCAATTATCCCGTGGGGATCCACGTCGGGCTTCATTACGGGCCGGTGCTTGTCGAGGACGGGGACGTATTCGGCGACACAGTGAACGTCGCGGCCTACCTGACCGCGGTCGCAACCGCCGAGCAGATCCTCACGACCGAGTCGACCGAGCGCTCCCTGTCCGCTGCGCTCAAGGCTTGCGTGCGCCCGGTGTTCAACGCGGTGCTGAAAGGGGCGACCGAGGAGTCCACCGTTTTCCAGGTACTGTGGCGCACGGACAACGCCCATCTCACCGACGTCAACCTGCGCTCGAGCAAGTTCATACCCGGCGATACCGGCAGCCTGCTGCTGACGCTCGACGACGATCGGGTCCGCGTGGACCAGTGGCGAACGGGCGTCGTCATCGGCCGCTCCCGGGACTGCGATCTGGTGGTGGCCGACAAGTTTGCCTCGCGCCAGCACCTGACCATCAAGCTGGTGCAGACGCATTTTTACCTGTTCGATCACAGCATCAACGGCACATTCGTGTCTCTGGAAAGCGGGGAGGAGATCCACGTGCTGCGCCGGGAAATGCTGCTGGACGGGGCCGGCCAGATCTGCGTGGGCCGCAGCCGCACCGAAAGCCCGCGGGAGGTGGTCGCTTTCGCGCGCGACCGGCGCTCGATGTTCCGGATTTAAACGCGCGGCTCGCGGATCGCGGCTCGTGATTCGAATCGGAAAGGACTAACGTCCTGTGGTTGTCGCGCCTGAGTCGGGCGCGGTATATCGCGGCGGCGACACCAGCCGCCAGTCACGAGCCGCGAGCCGCGATTTTCCTATTTGTCGTCGGCCAGCCCGCGCGTGACGTCGAGCCCGCTGCGCCCGATCTTGCGCGCCTGCTCCGGGCTCTCCTGTCCCATGGGCGACGCGGCGACGAGCGAGTACATGTCGGTCGCGCCCTCGAAGATGCGCCGCGTCAGGCCAAGCTCGCCGAAGGTCTTCGCGATCTCCTGCATCTCCGGCACCCAGCGGTAGGCCTTGGGCGGCATGATGGCGATATTTTTCATCTGCCAGTCGAAGACGTCGCTGCGGCTGTCCCGCAGCTCCTTCTCCAGCGCCTGCTCCACGCCGAGCTTGCGGGCCGCCATCAGCAATTCCGTCGCGAGCGCCGTCGTGCCCTTGGTCATTGCTGCGTAGCACATTTTGACGCCGGAGGCGTCGCCGACGCGCTCGGACAGGACGCGGATCAAAAGATTCGGGTGGCTGATCTGCTCGAAGAGGTAGGCGTCGGGCCCGGAGACGTAGAGGCGGGGCCGGTCCTTTTCGCCACGCGGGGGCGGGCCGATGATGCCGCCATCGATGAAAAGCCCGCCGGCCGCCCGCACCAGGCGGTCGGCATCGCGTGCCGTCTCGGGCGACACCGCGTTGAGGTCGGCAAACGCGATCCGGCGGCCCGTTTTCCGCATCGCCGCCGCGATCCCGCCCGCGACGGTCATGGCTTCTCCGGGATTGATGACCGAGATCACCAGCTCGCAGGTCGCGACGAGATTCTCCAGCGAGCCGCAATCGGCGATGCCCGCTTCGCGCGCGAGCGATCGGGTGCGCTCGCTGCGCCCCTCGAGCGCGGTGTGGACGCGGAAGCCCGCTTCCCGGAGCCGGGCGGCGATCGCCTGGCCCATGTCGCCCGGACTGACGACGCCGACGTTGCGAATCTGCATGCGTGATCCTTTCCTGATTGCGCGTGCGCCCGCGTGACAGGGGCGCGATGATCGTTACGCTAGAATACCGCTTTTCCGCGGCACCCGGCGGCGATCCTCGCCGCCGTCTCGATGATCATCTACCGGATTCTCTTCCTCGGCCTGCTCAACTGGGGCTGCTTCATCGGCAGCCGGGTGCTCATGCCGCTTTACGCGATCGAGCTGGGCGCGTCCGCGGCCGGCATCGGGCTGCTCAGCATGTTCCTCGCCAATTCGGCGCTGATGTTTGGCGGCGGCAACGAGAATGCGCGCGACGCCGCCGCGGGTGGAAACGCGGCTCGCGGCTCGTGACCCACGCATGGAACCAATTCGCGTGTCTGCCGTAGCCCGACCCGCGACCCGCGATCCGCGATCCGCCAGGCGCGGCGGCGCACTTACAGGCCGCGCGCCTGGAGCCTGAGCATGCCGTTCTGGATGCTCATGCTGGTCGCGCTGCTCAACCACAGCAGCTTCAAGGCCAACAAGGTCCTGATCTCCCTGTTCGCGATCGACCTCGGGGCGAGCCCAGCGACCATCGGCGTGCTGTACGCGATGTACTCGCTGTTTCCGGCCCTGCTCTCGGTGAGCGCGGGCAAGGTGTCCGACCGGTTCGGGTTCCGGGTGCCGGTGATGGCGAGCTGCTCGGGCGTCATGCTCTCGCTGATCCTGCCTTTTTTTTACCCCGAGCTGGCCGCCCTGTTCGTGACCGCGGCGGTAGCGGGCACGTGCAATATCTTCTACGTCGTCGCGATCCAGCACGCCATCGGCGCCTACGGCGAGGGGCCGGCGCGCACGCGGAATTACAGTCTGTTCGCCGTTTGCGTCGGCATTTCGGCGCTGGTGGGGCCGGTCGTGAGCGGATTCGCGATCGACACGATTGGCCACCGCGCCGCATTCCTCGTGATCGCGGCGTTTCCGGCAGTGACGCTGCTGATGCTGGCGATGCGCTCGGCAAGGCCGCTTCGCACCCGGCCGCACGCGGAGCCGCCGGCCCGCGGACGGGTATGGGACCTGCTCCGGAATGCGCCCTTGCGCCGCGTGCTGGTCGCCACGGCATTGCTCGAGACCGGCATGGAGCTGTTCAATTTCCTGATGCCGATCTACGGCAGCGCGATCGGCTTGTCCGCTTCGGAGATCGGCATCGTGATGGGCACGTTCGCGCTGGCGATGCTGGTGGTGCGCACGCTGATGACGCGCCTCGTCCGCCGCTCCGGCGAGGCCGGAGTGTTCGGCGCCTCGATGCTGGTGGCGGCAGTGGCTTGCGTGGCGTTCCCGGTGGTATCCGGCTTCGTGCCGCTGCTGCTCATGTCGTTCCTGCTGGGGCTGGGGCTGGGATGCGGCGCGCCCCTGTCGATGACGCTGTCGTACAACCGGTCCCCGTCGGGGCGGGCGGGGGAAGCGATCGGCCTGCGCCAGACCGTTAACAAGACGATGGAAACCGTGGCACCCGCATTCTTCGGCTTTCTGAGCGCGGCCGTCGGCGTCGCGCCGGTTTACTGGTTCGGCGCGCTCGCCCTGGCATGCGGCGGAATGCTGATGCGCAGTGACGCGAGGCGCGGCAAGCCGTGACGACCGGGGCGCGATCGCTGTCGCGACCGGGCGGGATCGTTGACATGGGACAACATGGCAGTCCGATCCGGGGTTAAAATGCCGCCGCGTCCCAGCAGACGATCCGACATGAAGCTGCGCAAACTGCCTTCCGACGTGCACCCGCCGCTGCTGTCGCCGGCCTACACCAGCACGGTCGAGCGCGCTCCCCGGCAGCGCCCGATTCCGCTGCCAGCCGGGGCGACCGAGCTCTCCGCGCCGCGATTCGACGGCACGGTGCTCTATCCCGGCCACGACGATCTTACGAAGCAGGTTGCCGGAGGCGAAGCCGCGGGACAGCGGATCATCGTTACTGGCAGAATCCTCGACGAGAACGGCGATCCCGTCCCGAACACGCTGGTCGAGGTGTGGCAATGCAACGCGGCGGGACGTTATCACCACGACAAGGACAACCACGATGCCCCGCTGGATCCCTATTTTCGAGGGGCCGGCCGGCTGCTGACCGACGCGGGGGGGCAGTACCGCTTCACGACCATCAAGCCGGGCGCCTATCCCTGGCGCAACCATTCCAACGCGTGGCGGCCCGCGCACATCCATTTCTCCGTGTTCGGCCGCACCATGCTCGAGCGCCTGATCACGCAGATGTATTTTCCGGACGACCCGCTCCTGGGCTACGACCCGATCTTCAATTCGGTGCCGACAGAGCGCGCGCGCGAACGGCTGATCTCGCATTTCGATCTCGGCGTGACCCAGCCCGAGTGGGCGCTGGGATTCCACTTCGACATCGTGCTGCGCGGGCAAGAAGCCACGCCTGCCAACGACGAGTAAATCCGAGTCACCGGTCACGGAATCCAATGGCTGAACTGCTGATCACTCCATCCCAGACAATTGGCCCGTTCTTCAAGCACGGTCTCGAATGGCCCGGGGGCAAGAAATTGTTTGCGGACGCCGCGCCGGGACGGCACGTCCGGGTCGCGGGTGTCGTGACGGACTACCAGGGCCAGCCGGTTCCCGACGCGCTGATCGAATTCTGGCAGGCGGACGCGGCCGGGCAGTTCGGCGCGCCGCGGCAGGGGGCGAGCGCCGGCTATGGCCGGGTGCCGACCGACGGCGCGGGGCGGTACGACATTCACACGGTTTATCCGGGGCGCGTGCCCGGTTCCGACGGCAGGCTCCAGGCCCCGCACATCCTCGTTGTCCTGTTCGCGCGCGGGCTGCAGCGGCAGGTGGCGACGCGACTCTATTTCGAAGACGACGCGGCCAACGGGGAAGATCCGGTGCTCGCGTTGTGCGGCGCCCGCGCCGGCACGCTGATCGCGAAGCGCGATGCCGCGGACGCGTACGCATGGAACGTTTCCCTGCAGGGCGCGAAAGAGACGGTGTTTTTCGAGGCATGAGACGGCGGCCGCCGCGCCGCCGGCCGGGTGACGCGCCATGCCACGCGTCGGGTAGAATATCGCGGCATGAATGAAGCGAAATGGGTGCCGCTGTGCGGCGTTTCGGACGTGGCGCCGGGAAGCGCGTTGCGCGCGCAAATCGACGGTTCGGTGTACGCGGTATTCAACGTCGAAGGCGCGATTTACGTCACGCAGGACGAGTGCACCCACGGCCCCGGCTCGCTCTCCGAGGGCTACGTGCTGGACGACGAGGTCGAGTGCCCGTTTCACCAGGGGCGGTTCCATATACCGACCGGGCAGGCGACGTGCGCGCCGTGCACCGAGCCGCTGAGGATGTGGCAGGTCCGGATCGTCGAGGACAAGGTGTGCATCAACCCGGCGGAACACGGCGGTTGATGGCGGAAACGCGGAAGGAGAGAGAGGCATGGCGATAACTAGGGAACAGAACGAACTGCTGACGCGCACCGGGCCGGGGACGCTGCTCGGCGACCTTTTCCGGCGCTACTGGGTGCCGGCGCTGCTCGCCGACGAGGTCGCGGAGCGGGACGGCCCGCCGGTGCGGGTGCAGCTCCTCGGCGAAAAGCTCGTGGCCTTTCGTGACTCGGAGGGCCGGGTCGGCCTGATCGACGAATTCTGCGCCCATCGCGGGGTGTCGCTCTGGTTCGGGCGCAACGAGGAGTGCGGCCTGCGTTGCCCCTACCACGGCTGGAAATACGACGTAAACGGACAGTGCGTGGACCTGCCGTCCGAGGCGGAGGAGACCGGGATGCGCAAGCGCATCAAGCTCAAATCCTATCCGTGCGTCGAGCAGGGCGGCGTTGTCTGGACCTACATGGGCCCTCCCGAGCTCCGGCCCGAGCTGCCGGCGTTGGAGTGGACGCTGGTGCCGCCGGATCGCCGCTTCGCGTCGAAGCGCCTGCAGGAATGCAATTACCTTCAGGCGATCGAGGGCGGCATCGATTCCAGCCACGTGTCGTTCCTGCACAGCGGCGCGCTCAACCGCGATCCCCTGTTCAAGGAAGGCCGGCGCGCGAACACCTACAACCTGAGCGACCGCATGCCGCACTTCGAGGTGGTCGAATACGAAGGCGGGCTCCTGATCGGGGCGCGCCGCCAGGCGGAGCAGGATCGCTGGTACTGGCGCATCACGCCGTTCATCATGCCGTGGCACACCCTCATTCCCCCGCGCGCCGGGCACCCGATCGGCGGGCATGCCTGGGTGCCGATCGACGACGAGCATTGCTGGGCCTGGTCGATCAACTACCACCCGAACCGGGCGCTCACCCCCGCGGAGGTGCAGGCGATGAAGGACGGGAAGGGCATCCACGTCAAGTACGTGCCCGGCACGTTCCTCCCGCTGGCCAACAAGAGCAACGATTACCTGATGGACCGCAACTCGCAGAAGCTGGGCACCAACTACAGCGGAATCGAGGGCATCGCGATGCAGGATGCGTCGCTGCAGGAGAGTGCGGGGTCGATCCAGGACCGCACGCGGGAGAACCTGTGCTCGACCGACAACGGCATCCTCATGATGCGGCGCATGCTGCTCAGGGCCGGCAAGGACAATCGCGAAGGCAAGCCGTTGCCGGGCCTGAAGCCCGATTCGCAGCGAGTGCGCTCGTGCGCGGTCGAGCTGCCCAAGGACGTGAAGTTCAAGGAAGGCGCCTGGGACGGGATGTTCCGGCCGCTCAATACCGACCCGGTCACGGTATGACCGGCTGCCAGCCGCCCGCCGACAGCCGCCAGCATTTCACGGTCTAGGGCGAGTCGTGGCGAAGCTGCGGCTCACCCTGTCCGTCTGGGACTACGACCGCACCCGGGCGCTGGCCGACGGCTCGGTCGCGCCCGACGGCATCGACCTCAACGTGCTGGAGCTCCCGGTCGAGGAAACGTTCTTCCGGATGGCGCGCTATCGCGAGTTCGATTGCGCGGAGATGTCGATGTCGTCGTACGCGGTGTCGCTGCACCGCGACCCGCGTCCGTTCGTCGCCATACCGGTATTCCCGTCCCGTTTCTTTCGCCACTCGTGCATCTTCGTCTCCACCCGGAGCGGCATCCGCGAGCCGAAAGATCTCGTCGGACGGCGCATCGGCACGCCGGAATACCAGATGACCGCGCCCGTATGGATACGGGGCATCCTGTCGGACGATTACGGCGTCAAGGCGGACAGCGTCGAGTACTGGACGGGGGGCGAGGAGGAAACGCAGCGCGACGAAAAGATCAAGCTCGATCTGCCGGCCCATATCAGGGTGCGCCCGATCGGCGCGGACAAGACGCTCGCCGGCATGATTGCCGCGGGCGAGATCGACGCCCTGCATACGGCACGCGCGCCGTCGACCTTCTATTCGAGGCCGGATGCCGTGAAGCGCCTCTTCCCGGATTTCGTGGCGGTCGAGCGCGAGTATTACCGGCGCACGAAGATCTTCCCGATCATGCACTTGGTGGCGATCCGCCGCGAGGTCTACGAGCAGAACCGCTGGATCGCCATGTCGCTCTACAAGGCGTTCGTCGAGGCGCAGCGCCGGGCCTACCGCAGCCTGCGCGAGACCGCCGCCCACAAGGCAATGCTGCCCTGGCTGACCGCGCACGTCGAGGACGCGGTGCGCGAAATGGGCGAGGACTGGTGGTCGTACGGGTTTCACGCCAACCGGCACGTGCTCGATACTTTCCTGCGCTATCACCACGAGCAGGGGTTGTCGAAGCGGCAACTGAAGCCCGAAGAGATGTTCGCCCCGGAAACCATGGAAGCCTTCAAGATCTAGTGGGGAATGCGGGTGACGTAGTGAGGGTGATGGGATACGGGTGACGTACTGCCCGTTTTTGATTATCGTCACCCTTTTTCGTCCCCCGTATTCGTCACCCTTATCTCGTCACCTGAAAAAAATGATCATCGACATTCACGGCCACTACACAACCGAACCGCCTGCGTTTCACGCTTTTCGCGACAAGCAGCTCGCCGCGCTCGCCGATGCCGCGCGCCGGCCTGCATCGACCGATCTCGGGATCAGCGACGAGGTGCTCGTCAAGAGCGTCGGTCCGCAGCTCAATTTCCAGAAGGAGCGGGGAGGCGACCTGACGATATTCTCGCCGCGCGCGGGCGGCATGGCCCACCACGTCGGGACCGAGGCGGTGAGCCAGGAATGGTCGCGCATCTGCAACGACCTCATCCACCGCATCTGCACCCTGCTGCCGGACAACTTCGCGCCGGTCGGCATGCTGCCGCAGTCGCCGGGCGTGGCGCCGAAGAACTGCATCCCCGAGCTCGAGCGCATCGTGAAGGAGCTGGGCTTCGTGGGCGTGAACCTGAACCCCGACCCCACGGGCGGCTACTGGACCGACCCGCCGCTGACCGACCGCTGGTGGTATCCGCTCTACGAGAAGCTGTGCGAGCTCGACGTGCCGGCCATGATCCACGTCTCCTCGTCGTGCAATCCGAATTTTCACTACACGGGCGCGCACTACATCAACGGCGACACGGCTGCGTTCATGCAGCTCGTGCAGGGCAATCTCTTCAAGGACTTTCCGACGCTGCGCTTCGTGATCCCGCACGGCGGCGGCGCGGTGCCGTACCACTGGGGCCGCTACCGCGGGCTCGCCCAGGACATGAAGAAGCCCCCGCTGGAGGAGCACCTGCTGAAGAACGTTTTCATCGACACCTGCGTGTACCACCTGCCGGGCATCGAGCTGCTCACGCGCGTGATCCCGATCGAGAATATCCTGTTCGCGTCCGAGATGGTGGGCGCGGTCAAGGGAATAGACCCGCGCACCGGGCACCACTACGACGATACCAAGCGCTACGTGGACCAGGTAAAGGAGCTCTCGGACGAGGACCGCCGCAAGATCTTCGAGGGCAACGCGCGCCGCGTCTATCCGCGTCTCGATGCGCTGCTGAGGGCGCGCGGCAAGCCCGGAAAGCCGTGACACGTGACCGGTGTTCGGTGACGGGGATCGCTTTCGCCTTCCTCCTTTCGATTTCCTCCTTTACTCATAGGATTTTCATATGGCATTGCTCCGCCTGAACGGCATCATCCGAGCGCTCGAATCCGGCCAGCACGCGTTTACCACGTTCACGCCACCGGACGTGGAGGCGGCAATCGCGCTTCAGGCGTCGAAATACGACGGGGTCGTATTCGAGGGCGAGCACAATGCGTGGGACATTCGCGTCCTGCGCGACTGCCTGCAGTACCTGCTGAACCGCGCACACATCGTCAAGGCGGGCTCGGTGGCGCCGGTGGTGACGCCGACGGTGCGCATTCCGCCCAACGGCAACGAATTGAACCAGTTCTTCGCCAAGCAGGCGCTGGACCTGGGTTATTACGGGATCATCTGGCCGCACATCAGCACGGTCGAGGAGGCCTACAACGCGGTTGCCGCGTGCCGCTACCCGCGCCTGAAAGACAAGCCGCTCTACGAGCCGGCCGGCATCCGCGGCGACGGGCCAGCGCAGGCGGCGCGCTACTGGGGGGTAACCCAGCAGGAATACTACGAGCGCGCCGACGTGTGGCCGCTCAACCCCAAGGGGGAAATCTTCGTCGTGCTCATGATCGAGGACACGACGGGCATCGCCAATCTCGACGACATGCTGAGGAACGTGCCGGGCATCGGGGCCGTGCTGATCGGGGAGGGCGACCTGAGCCAGGAACTGGGACTGCCTCGCCAGTACGAGCACAAGACCGTGCTCGACGCGATGGCGCAGATCGTCGCCACCTGCAAGAAGCACAACGTCGTCGTCGGCCATCCGCACGTCGAAACCGGGAACGCCGATCGCATCATCAAGGAAGGCTACCGTTACCTGATGTGCGCGGCGCCGCGCAGCTTCGCGACGCTGGAGAAGGCGCGCGGACTGGCGGGCCGCTCCTGACGGAGCGTAGTCTGCAGTTGGCAGCAACTGCGAACTGCCCACTTCCCGCATCCGTATCCCGTCACGCAGAGGAGCGACAGTCCGTGGAAAAGATGACGGTCGCGGCGCTGCAGGAAATGAAGCGCGAGGGCCGGAAGATCGTCGGCATCGTCGCCTACGATTACCCCACCGCGCAGATCGCCGACCGCGCCGGCGTGGACCTCGTCTCCGTTGGCGATTCCGTGGGCGCCAACCTTTGGGGCCAACCGGACGAAGCGGAAGTCAGCCTCGAGGAATTGCTCCTCGCGTGCAAGGCGGTCCGGCGCGGGACGAAGCGCGCGCTGGTGAGCTGCGACGTGCCGCAAGGTTCCGTGAAGGCAGGCGTCGAGGCCGCCACCGTCGCCGCGACCCGGCTCGCGCGCGAGGGAGGCGCCGACATGGTGAAAGTGCTGGGCGCCCCCGACCTGGTCGCGGCGATCGCGCGGTCGGGCGTGCCGGTCTTCGCCGAATTTCACGGCGATCATGCCGATGTCGAGAAGCTGGTCGCAGAGGCGAAGCGTCTGGAAGCGGCGGGAGCGGCCGTGCTGGACTTCAGGCATTCCGGCCCGGTTGCCGGTCCCGCGGTGGTGAAGGCCGTCTCCGTTCCCGTCATCGGCGGGCTGGGCGGCGGGCCGTGGCTCGACGGGCGCGTGCGGCTCGCCCATACCGCCATCGGCTACGGCGCGAAATGGATCGACTCCCGGGCCGAGACCTACGTCAATACCGCGCGGCTCAGCCTGGAGGCATTCCAAGCGCTGGCGGAAGACGTGCGCGCCGGCCGGCAGATCAAGGGGGGCTGAGCGGCACCGTTCGCGGTCGTTGACGGCATCGTCACGCGGCACGACGCGATCGGCTCGGGGACGGCGTGTGTCAGGTTCTCGCCCGGCACGGCTGCCGCAGTTCCAGCGCCGCGCCGATTGCGCGGCCCGACAGGGTTCCGGGACGCCATCCTTACCTCCGTTCGGGCCCGAGGGGGATAATTACCCGGTGACGTTTCTAACCTGTGCGACTCGCCGGGTCCGGGCGCTGGGTTGCCTGTGCGGGTGGCTGGCGATCACGCTCGCTCCGGCAATCGCGCAAGAAAGCGGCGTGGACCGGCCCATTCCATCCTTCCCGGAAATGGAAGCGGCCGGCGTCGTCATTGGCAAAATTCGCGTCATCAGCCAGAACGTTTTCGACCTCAACGATCCGAGGGAGAACAACCTGTTCTACCGGATCGGCAACGCGCTGCATGTTCCCACGCGCGAGGGCGTGCTGAGGCGCGCCCTGCTGTTCCGGAGCGGCGAGCCGGTGTCGACCCGGCTGATCGAGGAAACGGAACGCCTGCTGCGGAGCTACGGCTACATCTACGATGTCCGAATCCGGCCTGTCGCCTACCGCGACGGCGTCGTCGACATCGAGGTCGCGACGCGCGATTCGTGGACGCTCGATCCGGCAATCAAGTTCTCGCGCCAGGGCGGCGTCAATTCCAGCGGCATCGGACTGAAGGAGAACAACTTCCTTGGCACGGGCACTTCCATTGGCTTTGCCCGCGAGTCCGACGTGGACCGCAACGGGCGCGAATTCTCGGTCGGCCACCGGAACGCATTCGGCGGGCGAACCGCGATCGAGTACCGGCGCGCCGATTTCAACGATGGCGAGCGCGACGCCTTCCGGCTCGAGCGGCCCTTCTACGCGCTGGATACCCGGTGGGCGGCGGGCGTCTCGGCGACGCGGCACGGGCGCATCGATTCCGTTTTCAGCGGCGGGGCCGTTGCCGGCCAGTACCGCCACCAGGCGGACGCGGGGGAAATTTACGGCGGCCTGTCGGCGGGCCTCGTGGACGGGTTTGCCCGCCGCTATTCCCTGGGCGTCGAGTACCGCGACGATGCTTACCGCAGGGATCCCGCGCTGGTCGCGCCGCCGGCTTTGCCGCAGGACCAGAAACTGGTGGCGCCGTTCGTGCGCTACGAGCTGGTCGAGGATGATTTCCGGAAAGTACGGAAATCATCC
>Ga0326597_10001095_pt1 | contig 44923 bp, 46 predicted proteins | sample RVTome_12_FD_203789 | JGI IMG/M metagenome (GOLD analysis project Ga0326597, IMG submission 203789) | Soil microbial communities from uranium-contaminated site in the Upper Colorado River Basin, Wyoming, United States - RVT100D185 | ecosystem: Environmental > Terrestrial > Soil > Contaminated >...
ATCGTCGCCATCGGGGTATCTCCTGTCTGGTGATGTGGCTGTCGACAACCGCCATCATCCCAGCCAGGAGACCTCCAGGCTCATAACATTCTAACTCCCGCGCCAGCGGGTTCGTTCAATCCCTCGATTCAAATAAATCCCGAAACGCTTTAGCGCGATGCTTGCAAGCCGCTGTGGATCAAATTGGAGTTAGATGTGTATACCGAATATCTGTACTGGAGCGCTCACTTGAATCAGTCACAATAGATGTCTTGAACAGTCTCATTTCCAGAAACAAGAACAATTCGGCGGAAGGGATGCTCGATGGACAGTTGATTCATCGCCTGTCGATACGTGTCGACATCGGCAAGCCAATAGTCGTTGAAGAGTATCAGCCAAACTGCGTGTGAACCTGCAATTGAACTATACTGACTTGCCTTCTTTAAAATGCATTGGCGAAGTATGCGCGCTGCGTTTCCCAGTATGTTGGAGTCGGATTTTTCATGCGATATGACGCACGAAATTTTCTTTCCATTGGGAGCGCTATGAGAAAGCACCTTAATTTTAACTACATTTCCCAGAATGTTTCTTTCTTCAGCGATCCCTCCAATGTCATCCTGATTTAACAGTTGGTTCAGCGCGATATACAATCTAGCCTTAAATTTACGAAGGTTTAATATCGGGGAGGTTAGAATTAATTGTACGATTTTTCCTTCGGGAACTGACCCACCGACGGTCTTGTCAATTTCATCGCATAATCTCACTACAGGAATGTCGTCTGACAATCGAGGCTTGGAGCGCTTATCTTTACCAGGTACGTGTTGCGTAAGTGTAGAAACTTCTATAGCGATGGTTTTGCTGCCAATATTTAAGTATGCATCTGGAGGATCTTCTCCTGGCATCCAAGTTCCTCCAATAGAAGTAGCAACAGCGTTCAGGCAAAAAACTTCGTCACTACGCAGGCTTCGCATATATCCGTTTGGCGCATATGGAACGAATCAGCTAAATCACTACAACCGCCGCGTCACCATCATCTTCTTGATCTCGGCGATCGCCTTGCCGGGATTCAGGCCCTTCGGGCAGGCCTTGGCGCAGTTCATGATGGTGTGGCAGCGGTAGAGCCGGAACGGGTCCTCGAGCTGGTCGAGCCGCTCGCCGGTGGCTTCATCGCGGCTGTCGGCGAGCCAGCGGTAGGCCTGCAGCAGCACGGCGGGGCCGAGATAGCGGTCGCCGTTCCACCAGTAGCTCGGGCAGGCGGTCGAGCAGCAGGCGCAGAGGATGCATTCGTAGAGGCCGTCGAGCTTGCGGCGGTCCTCGTGGCTCTGCCGCCGCTCGACGTCGGGCGGGGTCGGCGTCTTGGTCTTCAGCCAGGGCTCGATCGAGGCGTACTGGGCGTAGAAGCCGGTCATGTCCGGCACCAGATCCTTAACCACCGGCAGATGCGGCAGCGGATAGATGGCGATGTCGCCCTTGATGTCCTCGGAGGCGTAGGTGCAGGCCAGGGTGTTGACGCCGCCGATGTTCATGGCGCAGGAGCCGCAGACGCCCTCGCGGCAGGAGCGGCGGAAGGTCAGGGTCGAGTCGATCTCGTTCTTGATCTTGATCAGCGCGTCGAGGACCATCGGCCCGCAGGCGTCCATATCGACTTCGTAGGTGTCGAGGCGCGGGTTCTCGGCATCGTCCGGGTTCCAGCGGTAGACGCGGAAGCGGCGGACGTTGCCGGCGCCGGCGGGCGCGGGATGGGTCTTGCCCGGCTTGATCTTCGAATTGGCGGGCAGCGTCAATGAGGCCATGACGGACTACTTCCTCAATAGACCCGCGCTTTCGGCGGGAAATACTGGACCTCGTTGGTGAGCGTATAGGTGTGCACGGGCCGGTAGTCGATGCCGACCTTGCCGGCCTCGTCGAGCCAGGTCAGCGTGTGCTTCATCCAATTCTCGTCGTCGCGCTCGGGATAGTCCTCGCGGGCGTGCGCGCCCCGGCTCTCGGTCCGGTTCGCCGCCGCCGTCATCGCCACCACGGCCTGACGCATTAGGTTGTCGAGTTCCAGGCTCTCGACCAGATCGGAGTTCCAGATCATCGAGCGGTCGGAGACGGCGATGTCGGGCATCGACCGCCACACCGCCTCGATCCGCTGAATGCCTTGCTGCAGCACCTCGCCGGTGCGGAAGACGGCACAGTCCTCCTGCATGGCGCGCTGCATCTTCAGGCGGATCGCCGCCGTCGGCGAGGCGCCCTTGGCGTGGCGCAGCCGGTCCAGGCGGGCCAGGCTGTCCTCGCCGGCGCCTTTCGGCAATTCCTTGTGGGTCTGGTCCGGCTCGACCACCTCGGCGGCCCGTTGCGCCGCCGCCCGGCCGAACACCACCAAGTCGATCAGCGAGTTCGAGCCGAGACGGTTGGCGCCGTGCACCGAAACGCAGGCGGCCTCGCCCAAGGCCATCAGCCCGGGCACCACCGCGTCCGGGTTGCCGTTGTCGAGCGTCACCACCTCGCCCAGGTAGTTGGTCGGGATGCCGCCCATGTTGTAGTGCACCGTCGGCAGCACCGGGATCGGCTTTTGGGTGACGTCGACGCCGGCGAAGATCTTGGCGGTCTCGGCGATCCCGGGCAGCCGCTCCTCGATCACCGCGGGGTCGAGGTGGTCGAGGTGCAGGAACAGGTGGTCGCGCTCGGCCCCGACGCCGCGGCCCTCGCGGATCTCGATGGTCATGGCCCGGCTGACCACGTCGCGGCTGGCCAGGTCCTTGGCCGTCGGCGCATAGCGCTCCATGAAGCGCTCGCCCTCGGAGTTGGTCAGGTAGCCGCCCTCGCCGCGCACGCCTTCGGTGATCAGCATGCCGGCGCCATAGACGCCGGTCGGGTGGAACTGGACGAACTCCATGTCCTGCAGCGGCAGCCCGGCGCGCAGCACCATGGCGTTGCCGTCGCCGGTGCAGGTGTGCGCCGAGGTGCAGGAGAAGTAGCAGCGGCCGTAGCCGCCGGTCGCCAGCACCACCATGTGGGCGCGGAAGCGGTGGATCGTGCCGTCGTCGAGGCACCAGGCCATGACGCCGCGGCACTGGCCCTCCTCCATGATCAGGTCGAGGGCGAAGTACTCGATGAAGAAGTCGCTCTCATAACGCAGCGACTGCTGATAGAGGGTGTGCAGGATGGCGTGGCCGGTACGGTCGGCGGCGGCGCAGGTCCTGAGCGCCGTGCCCTCGCCGAAGTGCGTGGTCATGCCGCCGAAGGCGCGCTGGTAGATCTTGCCGTCTTCGGTGCGCGAGAACGGCAGCCCCATGTGCTCGAGCTCGAGCACGGCGCGCGGTGCCTCGCGGCACATGTATTCGATGGCGTCCTGGTCGCCCAGCCAGTCGGCGCCCTTGACGGTGTCGTACATGTGCCAGCGCCAGTCGTCCTCGCCCATGTTGCCGAGCGCCGCGGCGATGCCGCCCTGGGCCGCGACGGTGTGGCTGCGGGTCGGGAAGACCTTGGTGATGCAGGCGGTCTTCAACCCGGCCTGGGCCATGCCCATGGTCGCGCGCAGGCCGGAGCCGCCGGCGCCGACGACGACGACGTCGTAGGTGTGATCGATGATCTCGTAGGCTTGCGCCATGACTTCAGGCTCCCAGGGCCAGCTTCAGCACCGCCAGGATCGAGGCGCCGGCCAGCGCGATGCTGGCGAAGGTATTGAGGATCAGCAGCGCCAGCTTGGCGGCGCCGGCATGGAAATAGTCCTCGATCACCACCTGCAGGCCCAGCTTCAGATGAAAGAAGCCGCCGCCGAGCAACAGTACGAACAACAGTGCGGCCAGCGGATTGTCGAGCCAGGCCTTGACCTCGGCCTGCCCGCTGCCGCTCAGCGAGACGATGGAGGCGACGAACCACAGCACCAGCGGGACCAGCGCGATCGCGCTCAATCGCTGCAGCCACCAGTGGCCGGTGCCGTCCTTGGCCGCGCCGAGGCCGGTGACCCGGGCCAGCGGCGTCCTCAGGTCGCGCTCGCTCATGCGCCGCCCCGCACCGCGTAGCCGGCGATCCAGGCGATCAGCGTCAGCACCACCGTGGCGACGATCGCGGTCCAGCCGCTGATGGTCACGGTTCTCAGCTCGAAGCCGTAGCCGGCGTCCCAGACCAGATGGCGGATGCCGTTGGTCAGGTGATAGAACAGGGCCAAGGTGAAGACCAGCAGCAGCAGGCGCCCGATGATCGAGCCGAAGAAGCCCTGCGCCGTGGCAAAGGCCTCAGGTCCGGCGGCGGCGGCGATCACCCACCAGGCCAGCAGCAGCGTGCCCAGGCCGAGGCCGACGCCGGTGATGCGGTGCAGGATCGACAGCACGCTCGTGATCTGCGGCTTGTACACCTGAAGATGCGGTGACAAAGGACGGTTCGGGGATGTCATCAACGAACTCTCGGTGGCCAGGACGGCGGGGTGCTTGGCGGTCCGGCGATTCTAGAGGCTGCCCCCGCCAAGTCAATGCAGCCGCAAGGCCTTATGCGCCCGAGGCGGCGTTGAGGCAAGGCCGGCCGTGAACCTTTTGGCGATCACCAGCCACGTCGTCTACGGCCACGTCGGCGGGCAGGTGGCGGTGCCGGCGTTGCAGCGCCTCGGCCACGAGGTCTGGCATCTGCCGACGGTGCTGTTCTCGAACCATCCGGGCCATGGCGGTTTCGCCGGCGAGGCGGTGCGGCCGGCGCTCTTGCGCGACCTGCTCGACGGGCTGGATGCGCGCGGCTTCCTCGACCGCGTCGACGCGGTGCTGAGCGGCTATCTTGGCACCGCCGAGACGGCCGGGATCGTCGCCGATACGGTTGAGCGCCTGCGCCGAGGCCGCCGGATGGTCTTCTGCTGCGATCCGGTCCTCGGCGACGGTGGGCGACGTTATGTCGCCGACGGCATCCTGGAGCAGCTGCGCGATCGCTTGGTCCCGCTCGCCGACATCCTGACGCCGAACCGGGACGAGCTGGCCTGGCTGGCCGGCCGCCCGGTCGCGAGCCTGGATGCCGCGGTCGCCGCCGCCGAGGCGCTGCGCCGGCGCGGCGCCGGCAGCGTCGTCTGCACCTCGGCGGCGCTGAGCGGCGGTCAGCTCAGCAGCCTCGTCGTCGGTGCGGCCGGCGCTTTCGCGCTGGAGACGCCGGTCCTGGAGGGGGTGCCGCACGGCACCGGCGATCTCTTCGCGGCGCTGTTCCTGGCCGCGCGGCTCGACGGCCTGGACGATGCCGCGGCCCTGGCGCGGGCGGTGGCGCAGACCGACGCGATGATCCGGGCGACCCTTCGCTCCGGCGGCGACGAACTGACGCTCATCGCGGACCCGGACGTACTGGCCGACACGCCGGTGCCGCTGAGGCCCAGCCGCCTTTAAGGCCGAAAAAGGGCGCGCTCACTCGACTGGTTGTAGAAAAGTTCGCTCCTCGCTCAGGATGAAGCGCTCGTCCTGGGCGAAGCGGAAGTTCGCGGCTCCTTCCGAGTCCGCCCTGAGCCTGGCCCGATAACTCTCGTAGCCGGCCAGGCTTGCGAACGAAATCAGGGCGAGGGCGATCTTGTTGGTGCCCTCGTGCGGCAAGAAGTAACCGACCAGCACGCCGCCGCACCTCGGGATGATGTCGCACCAGCGGCGGGCATGGGTCTCGAAGGCCTCGCGCTTGAAGGGATCGATCACGTAGCGAATCCAGCAGGTGATGGTCATGGCAGCCTCCTTGCGGTCTTGTCGGGGCAGGATAGGCCGTCGTGCTGCAGGCATGGTTCGCTCGCCCTCGAAGCAAGGTTGAAGGCCGGCGGGCGCCGGCCTCGAAACGGCGTTCGGGTTGTCACTGGGTTAGCGCGCGGCGCGGCGGGCGCCGTTCATCTCCGCTTCTGTTTCGCCATCCAGTCGTTGGCGCGCCGCTCGATGACGAGACGCTGTTCGCTGCTGACCTCGTCATGGCTGATCTGGCTCAGTAGCGAGACCGCGTCCTGCGAGCCCTCCTGCGTCACCAGATAGAGCCAGAAATAGGCCTCTTGCGGCTGCCGCTCGACACCCTCGCCGGCAAGCAGCATGTAGCCGTACTGCAACTGCGCGTTGGCGAGTCCGGCCTCGGCGGCGAGGCGAGCATACTCGGCCGCCTTGACCAGGTCCTGCGGCACGCCGTCGCCCTTGTAGTAGATGGCCAGCAGGGCCAACTGCGAGAAGGCGTAGCCGCCGTCGGAAGCCTTCTCGAACCAGAGGATCGCCTTGGCGACGTCGCGCGCGCCGGCGGCGCCGCTGTGATAGATGCGGCCCAGCAGGTGCTGGGCGTGCAGGTGGCCCTGCTCGGCGGCCTTGGTGAACCACGCGGCGGCCTGCGCCATGTCCTTTTCCACGCCCTCGCCGCGCGCGTACATGATGCCGAGCGCGGCCTGCGCCTCGGCCTCGCCGTCGTCGGCGCCGGCCTGGAATTCCTTCAGCGCGGTGGCGTGATCGCCGTTCTGGTAGGCGGTCCGCCCGGCCTCGAAGTCGGCCGCCGCCGGAGCGGCGAACGACAGGCAAAACGCCAAGGTCACGAGGATGCGCCGCATCGCCGAGCTGTCCCCTTGACGCCGCACCGCCCGGGTGGGGGCCGGTTCAGGCCGCCTTGCGCAAGTGCCGGTTGGCGACCTGCTCGGCGATCTGCACCGCGTTCAGCGCCGCGCCCTTGCGCAGGTTGTCCGAGACCACCCAGAGGCTGAGGCCGTGCTCGACCGTCGGATCGACCCGGATCCGGCTGATATAGGTGGCGAAATCGCCGGCGCACTCGACCGGGGTGGTGTAGCCGCCGGCCTCGCGGCGGTCGACGACCATGCAGCCCGGCGCCTCGCGCAGAATCGCGCGCGCCTCGTCGTCGTCGATCGGCCGCTCGAACTCGACGTTGACCGCCTCGGAATGGCCAACGAAGACCGGCACGCGCACGCAGGTGGCGGTGAGCCGGATCGCCGGATCGAGGATCTTCTTGGTCTCGGCCACCATCTTCCACTCTTCCTTGGTCGAGCCGTCATCGAGGAAGACGTCGATGTGCGGGATGACGTTGAAGGCGATCTGCTTCGTAAAGGCCTGCGGCGTCGGCTCGTCGTTGACGTAGATGCCCTTGGTCTGCACGAACAGCTCGTCCATGGCCTCGCGCCCGGCGCCGGAGACCGACTGGTAGGTGGCGACGACGACGCGGCGGATCACGGCGCGGTCGTGCAGCGGCTTCAGCGCCACGACCAGCTGCGCGGTCGAGCAGTTCGGGTTGGCGATGATGTTGCCGTGGCCGTTCCTGGCGAAGAAGGCGTCGAGGTCATCGCCGTTCACTTCCGGCACCACCAGCGGCACCTCGGGGTGCATGCGGAAGTAGGACGAGTTGTCGATGACGATGGCGCCGGCGGCGGCCGCCTTCGGCGCCCATTCGGCGGCGGTATCGCCGCCGGCGGCGAAGAGGGCGAAGTCGGTGCCGCGGAAGTCGTAGTGCTCCAGCGCCTGGCACTTCACGGTCTTCTCGCCGAACGAGACCTTGCGCCCGATCGAGGCCCGCGAGGCCAGTGCCGCCAGCTCGTCGACGGGAAATTCGCGCTCGGCGAGGATGTTCAGCATCTCCTGGCCAACCACGCCCGTGGCGCCGACCACCGCGACCTTGTATCCCATGGCTTAAGCTCCCGCTAAAGAATGCCGATCAATATGGCCCAGAGTCGCCAGGAAACAAGCCGAAATTTGCCAGGTGGGCCAGCGGCGGTTTCCGGCGTCGGGCCTTCCCAGGGTGACGCCGCTCAAGCGGCGAGCTTCTCCAGCTCGCCGATCAGCGCCTCGCCCATCACGGCGGTCGAGACCTTGGCCTTGCCGGGCTCCATGATGTCGGCGGTCCTGAGGCCGCCGGCCAGCAGGTTGGCGACGGCAGTCTCGATCAGGTCGGCGTCCTCCGCCAGATCGAAGGAGTAGCGCAAGGCCATAGCGTAGCTCAAAAGCGCCGCGATCGGGTTGGCGAGGTCGCGTCCGGCGATGTCGGGGGCGGAACCGTGCACCGGCTCGTAGAGCGCCCGCCGCCGGCCGCTGGCGTCGGCGGGGCCGAGCGCGGCCGAGGGCAGCATGCCGAGGCTGCCGGTCAGCATCGCCGCCGCATCCGAGAGCAGATCGCCGAACAGGTTGTCGGTGACGATGACGTCGAACTGCTTGGGCGCGCGCACCAGCTGCATGGCGCAGTTGTCGGCATAGAGGTGCGTCATCTCGATGTCCGGGAATTCGGCATCGCGCAGCTTCTGCGCCTCCTCGCGCCAGAGCACGCCCGATTCCATGACGTTCGCCTTCTCCACCGAGCAGACCCGCTTGTCGCGCTGGCGCGCCAGCTCGCAGGCGACGCGGACCACGCGCTGGATCTCGGAGGTCGTGTAGACCTGGGTGTTGATGCCGCGGCGCTGGCCGTCGGGCAGCGTCTCGATGCCTCGCGGCTCGCCGAAATAGATGCCGCCGGTAAGCTCGCGCACGATCATCAGGTTGAGCCCGCTGACCAGCTCGGGCTTCAGCGACGAGGCCGCGACCAGGGCCTCGAAACAGATCGCCGGGCGCAGGTTGGCGAACAGATCCATCTCCTTGCGGAGCCTGAGGATGCCGCGTTCGGGCTTGCGCTCGAACGGCAGGTTGTCCCATTTCGGGCCGCCGACGGCGCCCATCAGCACGGCGTCCGCCTGCATCGCCTTATCCAGCGTCTCGTCGGCCAAGGGCGTGCCGTGCGCGTCGATGGCGGAACCGCCGATCAGATCCTGATCGAGGTCGAAACTGACGGCGCGGCGCCGGTCCATCCAGTCCACGACCCTGAGCACCTCGCCGATCACCTCAGGCCCGATGCCGTCGCCCGGCAAGACCAGGAGCCGTTTGTTGGATGCCATGACGCCTGCCTTTCGTGTCGGGTGGTGCGCGGATGGAATGGCGCGCTCAGGCCTTGGCCGCGCCGTACAGCCAGGGCTGGGCGCCGCGCTGGCGCGCTTCGAAGGAATCGATCTGGGACGCGTGCTGCAAGGTCAGGCCGATGTCGTCCAGGCCCTCGATGAGGCAACGCTTGCGGAACGGATCGATGTCGAAGCGGATGACCTCGCCGTTGGGACGGGTGACCGTCTGGCTTTCCAGATCGACGGTGAGCCGCGCGTTGCCGCCCTTCTCGGCATCGTCCATCAGCGCTTCCAGCTCCTCGGGTGAGACCCTGATCAAGAGAATGCCGTTCTTGAAGCTGTTGTTGTAGAAGATGTCGGCGAAGCTGGAGGAGATGACGCAGCGGATGCCGAAGTCGGCCAGCGCCCAGGGCGCGTGCTCGCGGCTGGAGCCGCAGCCGAAATTGTCGCCGGCGACCAGGATCTGGGCGCCGCGGTAGGCCGGCTTGTTGAGGACGAAGTCCGGATTGTCCGAGCCGTCGGCCTGGTAGCGCATGTCGTTGAAGAGATAGCGGCCGAGGCCGGAGCGCTTGATCGTCTTCAGGAACTGCTTGGGGATGATCCGGTCGGTATCGACGTTGATCATGTCGAGCGGTGCCGCGACGCTGTCGAGCTTCTTGAACTTTTCCATCGTCTGTCCCTCACAAGAGCTCGCGGACATCGGCGAGATGGCCCGCGACGGCCGCGGCGGCGGCCATCGCCGGGCTGACCAGGTGGGTGCGCCCGCCGAAGCCCTGCCGGCCTTCGAAGTTGCGGTTCGAGGTCGAGGCGCAGCGCTCGCCCGGCTCCAGCCGGTCGGCGTTCATCGCCAGGCACATCGAGCAGCCGGGCTCGCGCCACTCGAAGCCGGCCTCGAGGAAGATCCGGTGCAAACCTTCGTCCTCGGCCTGCGTCTTGACCAGGCCGGAGCCCGGCACCACCAGGGCGTTGACATGGGCGGCGACCTTGCGGCCCTTGGCGACGGCGGCGGCAACCCGCAGGTCCTCGATGCGCCCGTTGGTGCAGGAGCCGATGAAAACCTTGTCGACCTTGACCTGGGCCAGCGGCGTCCCCGCCTCCAGGCCCATGTACTTGAGTGCGCGTTCCATCGAGGCGCGCCGGTCGGGGTCCGCCTCCTGCTTGGGGTCGGGCACGCGGCCGCTGATCGGCAGCACGTCCTGCGGGCTGTTGCCCCAGGTGACGTGCGGCTCGATCTCGCCGACCGAAAGCGTTACTTCCTTGTCATAGTGCGCACCGGCGTCGCTGGGCAGCGTGCGCCAGTAGGCGGCCGCCTTCTCGAAGGCGTCGCCCTGCGGCGCCATCGGGCGGTCGCGCAGATAGGCGAAGGTGGTCTCGTCCGGGGCGATCAGGCCAGCGCGGGCGCCGGCTTCGATGGTCATGTTGCAGACCGTCATCCGTCCTTCCATCGACAGCGCCTGGACCGCCGGACCGGCGTACTCGATGACATGCCCGGTGCCGCCGGCGGTGCCGATCTTGCCGATGATGGCGAGGATCAGGTCCTTGGCCGAACAGCCCGCCGGCAGCTCGCCGTCGACGCTGATGCGCATATTCTTGGAGCGGCTCTGGATCAAGGTCTGCGTCGCCAGAACGTGCTCGACCTCGGAGGTGCCGATGCCGAAGGCCAGCGCCCCGAAGGCGCCGTGCGTCGCGGTGTGGCTGTCGCCGCAGACGATGGTGTTGCCGGGCTGGGTGAAGCCCTGTTCGGGGCCGATGATGTGGACGATGCCCTGGCGCCGGTCGTTCATGTCGAACAGCGGCACGCCGAAATCACCACAGTTGCGGGTCAGCGTGTCGACCTGCAGGCGCGATTCCTCGTCGTCTATGCCCTTCGAACGGTCCGTGGTGGGGACGTTGTGGTCGGCGACGGCCAGCGTCGCGTCGGGCCGGCGCACCTGGCGCCCGCCCACCCGCAGCCCCTCGAAGGCCTGCGGGCTGGTGACCTCGTGCACCAGGTGACGGTCGATATAGAGGACGCAGACGCCGTCGTCGCGTTGGTGGACGACGTGGCTCTCCCAAATCTTATCGTAGAGTGTTCGTGGCTCGGCCATGGCGTGCCTTTTCTCCCTCGGCAGGCGGTGGTCGCTAGCGGCCCGGCGTCGGGCTCAATCCTTGGCCGGGGCTTCGGCTGCCGGCGTCTGGACTTCGGGCGTTTCGACCTCTGTGCCGGCGCGATCGCGCAGCGCCCGCGCGTCCTGGCGTTCGCTGATCCGGGCCCGCTTGCCGGTACGCCCGCGCAGGTAATAGAGCTTGGCCCGACGGACCCGGCCGCGGCGGACGACCTCGACGGTGGCGATCTGCGGCGAGTACAGCGGGAACACCCGCTCGACGCCCTCGCCGTAGCTGATCTTGCGCACCGTGAACGACGAGTTCAGCCCGGCCCGCTTGCGGGCGATGCAGACGCCCTCGAAGACCTGGACCCGCTCGCGGGTGCCCTCGGCGACCTTGACGTGGACGCGGATGGTGTCGCCCGGGCCGAAATCAGGAAGCGTTTTGTCCGCGACCAGGCGTTCGACCTGTTTTTCTTCAAGTTCCTTAAGCAACGTCATTGTCTGGTCCTCTCGGCTTCGCGGCGACGTAGCGGTCCCAAAGATCGCCTCGTCGCACACGCGTAATGTCCTCCGCCTGGGCAAGACGCCAAGCGGCAATCCGTTCGTGGTGTCCGGAGAGCAAGACCTCCGGCACCGTCCGGCCCTCCCACACCTGAGGCCGGGTATAGTGCGGGTACTCCAACAGTCCCCGCGAGAAGCTTTCCTCCTCCAGCGCCGCCGGATCGCCGACGACACCCGGCAGCAGGCGCACCGCCGCGTCGATCAGGCACAACGCTGCCGGCTCTCCGCCCGAGAGGACGAAGTCGCCGATGCTGACCTCCTCGACCGCGCGGGCTTCCAGCACCCGCTCGTCGATGCCTTCGAAGCGCCCGCAGAGCAGGATCGCACCCCCACCCTGCGCCAGCCGCTCGACCCGGTCCTGGGTCAGCCTGGCGCCCCGCGGGCTCAGACAGAGCACCGGAAGCGGCTCGTCGCCGACGCTCGCCGCCTGGTACCGGGCATGATCGATAGCCTCGGCGACGACGTCGGCGCGCATCACCATCCCCGGGCCGCCGCCGAACGGCTGATCGTCCACGGTGCGGTGTTTATCGCGCGCAAAGTCCCGAATGTCCACCGTTTCCAAGCACCAGAGCCCGCTGTCCCGGGCGCGGCCGGCGAGGCTGTGGGCGAGCAGGCCCGGAAACATCTCGGGATAGAGCGTCAACACCCAGGCCCGCCAGGCGGCCGCCGCGCCATTCCGGGTCATCTGCCGTCCCCGCCCTCATCCGCGTCGAGCGCGCCCGCCGGCTCGACGACGATGTGTCCGGTCTCGAGATCGACTTCCGGCACCGCCTCGGCGCTGAAGGGCAACAGCACCGTGCGGCCTTGCGCAAGGCGGATCTCAAGCAAGGCACCGGCGCCGAAATCCTGCACCGCGACCACCTGGCCCAAGCTCGAGCCGTCGGCGTGCCTGGCCTCGAGGCCGATCAGGTCGCTGTGATAGTAGAGATCCTCGTCCAGTTTCGGCAGCGCCGTCCTGGCGACATGCAGCTTCTGGCCCTTCAGGCGTTCCGCCGCGTCACGGTCGCGGATGCCCTGCAAGCGGGCGATGACCCCGCCCTTGCAAGGGCCCTGCACCTCGAGCCGCCAGACCCGGCCGACGTCGTCGACCAATAGGCCGTAGGCGGCGATGTCCGCGGCGGCCTCGGTAAAGGTGCGAATTTTGACTTGTCCGCGCACCCCGTGCGGGGCGGCGATGACGCCAAGGCAGACCATCTCCGTCTCCGGGCCGGGCACGGCCGATCAGCCACGCCGGCGGCCGGCGGTTGGCTCAGGCTTGCTTCCCTTCACCATCGTCCGCGCTCTGGTCGTCCGTCGCTGCGGCCGCCGCTTCGGCGGCCGGCTCGGGCGCCGCGTCGGGGGCCGGCTCGGCTGCCGGCGCCGCGCTCGCCTCGGCCGCCGCCTTGGCGGCCTCCTCGCGCTCGGCCGCGCGCGCCTGCGCCTTGGCCTTGGGTTGAGCTTTCTGGGGGTTCTTTCGCTCTGGCATGGGCAGGATCTCGGCGCTGCCGAAGAAACGGGCGACCCGGTCCGTCGGCTTGGCCCCGCGCTCCAGCCAATAGCGCACCCGTTCGGCGCTGAAGCGGACGCGCTCGCCGCTGTCTTTGGCCAACAGCGGGTCGTAGGTGCCGAGCTTCTCGATGAAGCGGCCGTCTCGCGGCGCGCGGGAATCGGCGACGACGATACTGTAGAACGGCTTTTTCTTGGCGCCGCCGCGCGCCAAGCGGATCTTCAATGCCATGTGGCGCTCCCGTTTCGCTGTTGTGCTGTCACGTTACCTCTGGCTCATGTTTCAGCGCGGCATCATGCCGGGGATGCCATGCCGCATCAGCCCGCGCTTGCCGAGCTTGTTGACCTTTTTCATCATCGAGACCATCTGCTGATGCTGCTTCAGAAGCTTGTTGACCTCCGGCACCGTGGTGCCCGAGCCGCTGGCGATGCGGCGCTTGCGCGAGGCGTGGATCTGCTTCGGATTGTGGCGCTCGCCAAGGGTCATCGACAGGATGATCGCCTCCTGGCGGCGGATCAGCTCGGGATCGATGTTGGCCTTGGCCATCCGCTGCTTCATCTGGCCGACGCCGGGCATCATCGCCATCAGCCCGTCGAGGCCGCCCATGCGGCGGATCTGGCGCAACTGGCCCAGCATGTCGGCGAGGTCGAACTGGCCCTTCTTGACCTTGGCGGCCAGCTTCTCGGCCTCTTCCTGCTCGATCGTCTCGGCCGCCTTCTCGACCAGGCTGACGATGTCGCCCATGCCGAGGATGCGCGAGGCGATGCGGTCGGGATGAAAGGCCTCCAGCGCCTCCAGCTTCTCGCCGGTGCCCAGAAGCTTGATCGGACAGCCGGTGACCGCGCGCATCGACAGCGCGGCTCCACCGCGGCCGTCGCCGTCGATACGGGTCAGGACGATGCCGGTCAGGCCGACGCGCTCGTGGAAGGCGCTGGCGACGTTGACCGCATCCTGGCCGGTCAGCGCGTCGGCGACCAGCAGCACCTCGAACGGCATGGCCGCGGCCTTGACGGCGGCGACCTCGCTCATCAGCGCCTCGTCGACGTGCAGGCGGCCGGCGGTGTCCAGCAGCACCACGTCGATGCCCTGCAGCCGCGCCGACTGCATCGCCCGCTTGGCGATATCGACCGGCATCTGGCCGGCGACGATCGGCAAGGTCGGGACGCCGGCCCGCTCGCCCAGGATCTTCAGCTGTTCCTGCGCCGCCGGACGGCGGGTGTCGAGCGAAGCCATCAGGACCTTGCGCTTGTCGCGTTCGACCAGCCGCTTGGCCACCTTGGCCGTGGTCGTGGTCTTGCCCGAGCCCTGCAGGCCGACCATCAGCACCGCCACCGGCGGCGGCGCGCCGAGGTCGAGATCGACGCTCTCGCTGCCGAGCATTTCGACCAACTGGTCGTGCACGACCTTGACCACCATCTGGCCGGGCGTGACCGAGCGCAGGACCTCGTGGCCGACCGCCTGCTCGCGTACCTTGGCGATGAAGTCGCGCGCCACCGGCAGGGCGACGTCGGCCTCGAGCAGTGCCAGGCGAACTTCGCGCAGCGCCGCGTCGACGTCGCCCTCGGAGAGCACGCCACGCTTGGTCAGCCGCTGAAAGACCTCGCCCAGCCGGCCGGTCAGGCTGTCGAACATCATGATCGCCGTCATCTGTCACCCGGCCGCCCGGGTCATGCCCTGCGGCCGTACAAAAAGTCCCGGTCAGCGGTGCTCCGCTCCGGCGCTCGGAAGCGCAGGTATTTAGGCGCAACGACGTAGACTGTCAAGCCGAAGCCCGGGCGCGGGCGAGGCTGGATTTGTCGGCGGCTTGCGCGTATATCCGGGGCCATGGACGGGCGCCCCTTCATCAAGATGCACGGCCTCGGCAACGACTTCGTCGTCGTCGACGCCCGCGCGCAGCCGTTCGGCGTCAATGCCGAGGCGGCGCGCGCCATCGCCAATCGGCGCACCGGGGTCGGTTGCGACCAGCTGATCATCATCGAACCCTCGACCCGGGCCGATGCCTTCATGCGCATCCGCAACAGCGACGGCGGCGAGGTCGAAGCCTGCGGCAACGGCGCCCGTTGCGTCGCCTCGCTGCTGCTGGCGGAAACCGATGCCACCGAGATCCGCATCGAGACCTTGGCCGGAATCCTGCCGGCCCAGGCGATCGAGGGCACCTGCTTCTCGGTCGGCATGGGGGTGCCGCGCTTCGGCTGGCGCGACGTGCCGTTGGCGCGTGAGATGGACACGCTGCACATGGACCTCAGCATCGGTCCGGCGAGCCAGCCGGTGCTGTCCGATCCGGTCGGGCTGTCGATGGGCAATCCGCACGCGGTCTTCTTCGTCGCCGACGTCGCCAACGTCGACGTCGTCACCGTCGGGCCGATGCTGGAGCACCATCCGCTGTTCCCCGAACGCGCCAATATCGGCATCGCCCAGGTGATCGACCGCGGCCAGATCCGGCTCAGGGTCTGGGAGCGCGGCGCCGGCCTGACCCAGGCCTGCGGCTCGGGCGCCTGCGCCGCCGCCGTGGCCGCGGCCCGCCGCGGACTGGTCGAGCGCCAGGTGAGCATGCTGATGGACGGCGGCGAGCTTCGGGTGAACTGGCGGGACACCGACGACATGGTGCTGATGTCCGGGCCGGTAGCGACCAGCTTCACCGGGTTGCTGGCGCCGCGGCTCTTCGCCGGCAGCGCGGAGCAGGCGGCATGAGCGTCGACCTCGTCACCTTCGGCTGCCGGCTCAACGCCTATGAAAGCGAGATCATCCGGCGCCAGGCGGCCGAGGCCGGCCTCAGCGATGCGGTCATCGTCAACACCTGCGCGGTGACCGCCGAGGCGGTGCGCCAGGCCGGCCAGGCGATCCGCCGGGCGCGCCGCCAGCGGCCCGAGGCGACCCTGATCGTCACCGGTTGCGCCGCGCAGCTCGAGCCCGAGCGCTTCGCCGCCATGGCCGAGGTCGACCGGGTACTCGGCAACGCCGAGAAGCTGTCCGCCCGCCACTACCTGCCGGATGTGGCGCCGCCGGTGCAGGTCAACGACATCATGGCGGTGCGCGAGGTCGCCGGGCACCTGATCGAGGGCTTCGAGGGCCGGGCGCGCGCCTTCGTCCAGGTCCAGCAGGGCTGCGATCACCGCTGCACCTTCTGCATCATCCCCTTCGCCCGCGGGCCCAGCCGCTCGGTGCCGGTTGGCGCCGTCGTCGAGCAGGTGCGCCGGCTGGCCGGGAACGGCTACGCCGAGGTGGTGCTGACCGGCGTCGACATCACCTCCTACGGCGCCGACCTGCCGGGCCGGCCGCGGCTCGGCGACCTGGTGCGCCGGCTGCTGGCGCAGGTGCCCGGGCTGCCGCGGCTGCGCCTGTCGTCGCTCGACCCGGCCGAGGTCGACGATGAGCTGATGCGGCTGCTCGCCGAGGAGCCGCGGCTGATGCCGCATCTGCATTTGAGCCTGCAGGCCGGCAACGACCTGGTGCTGAAGCGGATGAAGCGCCGGCACACGCGGGCGCGGGCGCTCGCGCTGTGCGAGGCGCTGCGCCGCCGGCGCCCGGATATCGCCTTCGGCGCCGACCTGATCGCCGGCTTCCCGACCGAGAGCCAGGCGATGTTCGAAGACAGCCTGCGGCTGATCGACGACTGCGGCCTCGTCCACCTGCACGTCTTCGCCTATTCCGAGCGCGCCGGCACCCCGGCGGCGCGGATGCCGGCGCTGCCCAAGCCCGTTCGCAAGGCCCGCGCCGAACAACTCAGGCAAAAGGGCGCGGTGGCGCTGCGGCGCCACCTGGGCGAGCAGGTCGGCCGCCGCCTCAATGTCCTGGTCGAAACGCCGGGCCGGGGCCGCAGCGAGAGCTATCTGCCGGTCGACCTGGCGCCCGAGGCGCCGGCCGGCCGCATCGTCGCCGCCGAGATCACCGCCGCCGGCGAGGACCGGCTGCTCGGCAGGCCGGCCGGGTGAGCCAGGGCCGCCGGCTCGGCCGCCTCAGGGCGGGCCTCAGACGCAGCGCCGGCAGCCTGGGTCAGGACCTGGGCAACCTGTTCGCCCGGCGCCGTCTCGACGAAGCGGCGCTGGAAGAACTCGAGGAGCTGCTGATCGCCGCCGACCTCGGCCCGCGGGCGGCCGGCGAGGTTGCCGAGCGGCTGCGCCGCCAGAGGTTCGAGGCCGAGGTCGGGCCGCAGGAGATCCGCACCGCCCTGGCCGAGGTCGTCGCCGGCATCCTGGAGCCGGTCGCCCGGCCGCTCAACATCGATCCCACCAACCGGCCGCATGTCATCCTGGTGGTCGGCGTCAACGGCAGCGGCAAGACCACGACCATCGGCAAGATGGCCCGCCACCTGGTCGAGACCGGCCAGCGCGTCGTCATCGCCGCCGCCGACACCTTCCGCGCCGCCGCGATCGAGCAGCTGCAGATCTGGGGCCAGCGCGGCGGCGCCGAGGTGGTGGCCCGCGAGGTCGGCGGCGACGCCGCCGCGGTCGCCTTCGAGGCCCTGGAGCGGGCCCGCGCCGCGGTCGCCGACGTGCTGCTGATCGACACCGCCGGGCGGCTGCAGAACAAGGAGCACCTGATGGCCGAGCTGGCCAAGATCGTCCGCGTGGTCAGGAAGCTCGAGCCTGAGGCGCCGCACGATGTGCTGCTGGTGCTGGACGCGACCACGGGTCAGAACGCGCTGAACCAGGTCGAGGTCTTCCGCGACGTCGCCGAGGTCTCGGGCCTGGCCATGACCAAGCTCGACGGCACCGCGCGCGGCGGCGTGCTGGTGGCGCTGGCCGCGCGCTTCGGCCTGCCGGTGCACTTCATCGGCGTCGGCGAGGGCGTCGACGACCTGCAGCCCTTCGAGCCGGGCGAGTTCGCCCGCGCCTTGGTCGGGCTGGAGGGCGATGGCGGGGCCTGACTCAGAGCAGCCGGCGCATGGCGATGCTGGTCGGGCGATCATAGCCGGGATGGGCGTTCTCGCCGGTCTTGAGGAAGCCCATGGCGGCGAAGGCGGCGTGGTTCTCGGTAAGCTCAATGCGCGTCTCCACCTCCAGCGCCTTCAGGCCCCGGCGGCGCGCCTCCGCCGCGGCGGCCTCGATCAGCGCCCGGGCGAAGCCGCGCCCGCGGTGCTCGGCGCGGACCGCGAGCTTGCTGAGGTAAAGCGCATCGCCCCGCGGGCTGGCGAACAGGCAGCCGATCAGGGCACCGTCCTCGGTGGTGGTGAAGACGCCGCCCGCAGCGGCCTGCGCGGCGATCGCCTCGGTGCTCAGCCGCCACACCGAGGAAGGCGGGTCGATGCGCCCCTCCATCTCGGCGAAAGCCTCGCGGATCAGCGCCAGCAGCTCGTCCCAGCGCCCGAACGCCTGGGCGATGCGTCGGATCGCGCGCATCGGCGTTTATCTTTCCAGGCGCTCGACCCGGTCCTCGGCGCCGACCAGCACCAGGTCGGCCATGCCGCAGAACAGGCCGTGCTCGACCACGCCCGGCATGGCGTCGAGCCGGGCCGCCAGCGCCGACGGGTCGGCGATCTCGGCGAAGGCGCAGTCGAGGATCTGATGCCCTTCGTCGCTGACGAACGGCCTGCCGTCCCGGCCCAGGCGCAGGCTGACCTCGGCGCCCAGCGCGGCGATCCGGCGGCTGAGCGGGGCTGCCGCCATGGCGATGATTTCGACCGGCAGCGGGAAGGCGCCGAGCCGCCGCACCCGCTTCGAGGCATCGACGATGACGACGAAGCGGGCGGCGCAGGCGGCGACGATCTTCTCGCGCAACAGCGCGCCGCCGCCGCCCTTGATCAGGTTCAGGGCCGGATCGAACTCGTCGGCGCCATCGATGGCGAGGTCGAGCTCGGGCGTCGTCTCCAGCGAGGTGATAGGGATGCCGAGCCCGCGCGCCAGGTCGGCGCTGCGCGCCGAGGTCGGAACACCGCTGACGCGAAGTCCGGCGCGCACCCGCTCGCCCAGGGCGCGCAGCATGAATTCGGCGGTCGAACCGGTGCCGAGGCCAAGGCGCATGCCGTCCTCGACCAGGTCGACGGCGGCGCGCGCGGCGTTCTGCTTGGCTGGCTCGCTCATCGCTGCCCCAGCACAGCGTGGCACCGCGATGGCGCCTCGAACGGCGTGTAGAGCGCCTGGCTCAAGCGCGGTCTTCCTCCAGCCGGTGGCGGAACATGGTCGGCACCTGGATCAGCGAGAACAGGATGGTCAGCGGCATGATGCCGAAGACCTTGAAGGCGACCCATTGGTCGGTCGTGTAGTTGCGCCAGACGACCTCGTTGGCCAGCGCCAGGAAGAAGAAGAACAGCGCCCAGCGCCAGGTCAGCTTGCGCCAGCCCTCGTCGGTCATCTTGAAGGCTTCGCCCAGCAGCGACTTCAGGAACGATTTGCCCGCCGCGAGGCCGCCCAGCAGGATCAGCCCGAACAGCGCGTTGACGATGGTCGGCTTCAGCTTGATGAAGAGCTCGTCCTGCAGGATCAGCGTCAGGCCGCCGAAAACCAGGACAAAAATGCCGGTGACGAGCGGCAGCGTCGGCACCCGGCGCACGAGGCCGTACATCAGCGCCAGCGAAATCAGCAGCGCCACCATGAAGGCGGCGGTGGCCCAGAAGATGCCGGCCTTGGCGTTGGCGAAGAAGAAGACCAACAGCGGGCCGAGCTCGAGCGCGAACTTGAGGACCGGGTTCATCGATGTCGACATGCCCGGCAACATAGCCGCAGGCGCCCGGCGGCCAAAGGGCAAATCGTCACCGGGCGGCTATGCCGGGTTGGTGAAGGGCGGGAAGGCGTCCAGGTGCAGGCTCTGGCGGAAGTGCTCCAGCGCCCAGCGCACGGTGGGGAAGGCGAGGCGGTTCCAGGGAATCTCCTCCCAGCGGTAGAGCCCGACCTCCTCGCTCTCGACCCCGGGGGCGATCTCGGGCCGGGCGAGCCGGGCGCGGTAGATCAGCTGCACCTGACTGATCCGCGCCACGCTGTAGACCGCCAGCAGGGCATTGATGGCGATTTCCGCCATCGCCTCCTCCATGGCCTCGCGCGCCGCCCCCGCCTCGGGCGTCTCGTGCTCCTCCAGATAACCGGCCGGGATGGTCCAGTAGCCCGCCCGCGGCTCGATGGCGCGGCGGCAGAGCAGCAGTCGCTCGTCCAGGGTGGTGACGGCGCCGACGACGATCTTCGGGTTGGCGTAGTGAATCCAGCCGCAGGTGGCGCAGACGTGGCGTTCGCGGTCGTCGCCCTGCGGCACCTTGAGATCGAAGGGATAGGCGCTGATCGGGCCGTTGTTCATGGCCCGAATGTGGCATTCTCGTCTACGGTCGTCCAGCCGGGGCGGGGTGCCGCCCGCAAGTCCGCCCCCGTGGCCGCGGACGATCAAGAGAAAGGGAGCGTAGAGCGATGGCCGATGCCTTCAACCCCCCGGGCGTGATCGAGCCCTTCGGGATCTTCTCCAACGCCGCCTGGCAGCCGCCGGGACGGGTCCTCCACATCGCCGGACAGGTGGCCTGGGACGCCGGGGGCAAGCTCGTCGGCAAGGCCGACATCCGCGCGCAGACCCGGCAGACCCTGATCAACATCCGTAATATCCTGGCGAGCGTCGGCGGGACCATGGGCGACATCGTCTCGGTCAACGTCTTCGTGACCGAGATGGCCGGTCTGAAGGCGATCCACGAAGTCCGGGCGGAGTTCTTCGAGAAACCCTATCCGGCCAGCACGCTCATCGCCGTCGCCGGCCTCGTCGACCCGGAAATGCTGATCGAGATCAACGCCGTCGCGGTGATCCCCGAGGACCGCGCCAAGCGGCCGTGAGGCCGCGGGTCTAGGAGGCGTAGGTCCGGCTGAACTGCGGTAGCACCTCGGCGGCGAAGAGCCGCATCGAGCGCTCGGCATCGTCGATGCCGAGGTTGTTGAAGTTGACTTGCAACGAGGCGATCTCGAAGCCGCCGACCAGGTCGTAGTAGTCCTGGATGGCGCGGCGGACGGCCGGCGGATCGCCGACCCAGGCGGCACCCTTCTCGACCTGGCTCTCGAAGCTCTCTTCGGCCAGGCCGGCGATGATCTTGTCGTAGCCGGGATAGTCGGCCGAGCTGGCCTCGCCAAGCCAGTGGCCGGCGGCGTCGACCAGCGAGCGCAGGTAGCCGTTCAGGTTGGGCCGGGCGATCGCCGCGGCGCGACCGGAATCGGCATCGCAGAGCATGTGGAAGGCCAGCATGACCCGGCCCTGGCCGGGATGGCCGGCTTCCCGCCAGGCCTCACGGTAGGTGCGGATCAGGCCTGCCATGGCGCCGCCGGCCATCGGGATGGCCATGATCGAATGGCCCTGGCTGCCGGCCCAGGCGAATGAGTCCGGAGTCGCCAAGGCAGCGACCCAGAACGGCGGGCGCGGCGCCTGTGTCGGCCGGGGCAGCGAGGTGACCTCGTGGAAACTGTGGAAGCGGCCGTCGTGGCTCGCGTTTTCCTGCTCCAGCAGGATCCGCACCTGCTCGATGCCCTCGGCGAAACGGGCCCGGCTCTGGTCCAGGGCGACGCCGAAGCGCTGGAACTCGTGCGGCAGGAAGGCGCGCGCGAAGCCGACCTCGAGCCGGCCGCCGGAGATCGCGTCCAGCATGCCGATCTCTCCGGCCAGCTTCAGCGGGTTGTTGAAGGCAGGCAGCAGCGCCCCGGTGATCAGCCGGGCCTTGCGCGTCACCATCGCCGCCGCGCTCAGGAAGACGATCGGATTGGGGCTATAGCCGCCGTAGGGATGAAAATAGTGCTCGACGGTGCGGACGTTGGTAAAACCCAGCGGATCCGCCAGGGCGGTCAGCTGAAGCGCCTCGGCCCAGTACCGTGCCCCCGATTTCTCGGCCGGTCCGACATCGGGAAAGAACTGGATGCCGAAGTCCAGCCGCATTGCCTGCCTCCCGTCTTTGACCGCCCGATTATGCATGCGTCCCGCAGCGCCACAACCGCGGTTGCAGGATGGTCTTGAAGCGAAAGCAGTTGGGCCAATTTGAGACAAATGCAAACATTGGATCAAATTAGCACACTATCTTATGCGTTTAGTCGGAAGTGTAATTTAATGCTACGTCTTATTTTGGGATCGACAGAGGCTTTCGGACGGCATGGGCGGATGAAAACCGCAGATTTTTGGCATTTTTTAACTTTGGCACGGTCCTTGCACTCTATATTGGCGAGAGCCGCGCAGCGGCGGTGCCGTCAACCGGTTCTCACCTGAGTGTAGCTTTCCCTCTTGTCCAACCGTTGATGCCCTCAACCCGGTTGGATACCGCTTAAAAGGGCGCCGCGAGGCGCCCTTTCTTCTTTTTGGGGGCCGCGCCGGCGCTTACTGGCCGCGCCCGCGCGCCCTGGCCAACTCCTCGCTCAACGCGCGATGGGCCGGGCTGTCCGGTTCCAGCAGCGGCAGCAGCTGCTCCCAGGCGGCGATGGCGGCTTGCGTCTTGCCGGCGGTGGCATCGGCCAGCCCCGTGAACCAGAGCGCCTCGGCATGTTGCGGATCGAGGCGCAAGACCTGCCGAAAGGCCTCGATCGCGACCTCAGGCGGTGGCGCATCGTCGGGGGCCGCGGCGATCAGGGCACTCGCCCGCGCCGCCAGCGGCGCCGGGTCCTGTGGTCGCAACGCCGCCGCCCGGGCGTAGGCTTCGGCCGCCGCCGCCGCCTCGCCCAAGACGCGCCGGGCTTGGCCGAGCCGCATCCAGCCTTCGAAATCCTGCGGCGACCGCGCGAGCCGGGCGGCGAGCCGCTCCACCATCTCGCGGATGAAAGCCTGGCGCTCGTCGGGCGACAGGCGGGCCGCCGCCTCGATGTCGGAAATACCCGGCCCGGTTGCGGCCGTCGAGTCCGGGGGCCTTGCCGGCAGCTCCTTGGCCAGGTCGATGCCGAGTTCGCTGGCGGCGCGGGCCAGGCGCTGGCGCAATAACGGCAGCCAGGGCGCGTCGGCCGGCGCCTCGCGCGCCAGCGCCAGCCAGCGGTCGTAGGCTTCCTGCGGTCGCCCGGACTGCCAGGCGGCGAGGCCAAGGTAGTAGCGCGGCCTGGGGCTCTCGGGGGCCTCTCTCAGGGCGGCCTCGAAGCCGGCGCGGGCCGCCGGCGTCACCGTGCCGTCGGCGGCCAGAGTCAGCGCCTCCGCCAGGTCGACGCGGCCGGCCAGGTCGGCCGGATCCAGCGCGACCGCCCGCGACAGGGCGTCGGCGGCCTCGATGAAGCGTCCCAGCGGCAGATAGCTGCGTCCGAGCAGACGCCAGCCGCGGGCATCGTCCGGGTTCTCGCGCATGTGGCTGGCGAGCCGCTCGACCAGGGCCACGGTCTCGGCGTCGGCTGCCGCAGGCGAGGCCTGCCGCGGCGGGGGCGGTAGCCAGGGCGCGCCGGCAAGCTTCGGCTGGCCGAGCCCGAGGTAAAGTCCGGCCGCGGCGGCTGGCAGCATCAGGCTCAGGCCCCAGGCCACGGCGGCACGCCACGAGCGTGCGCTTGCCGCCGGCGCCTCCGGCTGGTCAGCAGCGGAGAGCAGCCGGCGCTCGATTTCGCGCCGTGCCTCGGCGGCCGGGGCCGGGTCGACCAGACCGCGGGCGGCCTCAGCCTCGAGCTCGGCGAGCTGGCGGCGGTAGAGCGCGAGGTCATAGTCGCGGCGGCTCGCGCCGTGGCCTCGACGGCGCAGCAGCGGCGCCAACAGCAGGGCCAGGACCGCGGCGGTCATGGCGGCGAGGACGGCCCACAGCATGGGCGGTTCAGTCCTCGGCCTTGAGGAGGTGGGCCAGTCGTCGCCGCTCGTCTTCGCTCAATGGCGCCGGTGGGGCAGCGCCGGCGCGGCGGCGATACCATAGGACAACGCCCGCCGCCGCCAGCAGCAGCACCAGCGCCGGACCGAACCACAGGAGCCAGGTATCGCGCTTGACCGGGGGGGCCAGCAGCACCCAGTCGCCATAGCGGGCAACCATAAAGTCGCGCACCTCCTGGTCGCTGTCGCCGGCCGCGAGTCGTTCGCGGACGAGGACGCGCAGATCCCGCGCCAGGTCGGCATTCGATTCGGCGATGGACTGGTTCTGGCAGACCAGGCAGCGCAGCTCCTTGTGCAGTTCGACCGCCCGCCGCTCCAGCGCCGGATCGTCGAGGTGCTGCTCCGGGCCGCCCGCCTGCTGCGCCGCGGCGGCGCCCAACCCCGCGACGCACAGCACCAAGGCGAGCGAGAGCCGCTTCAGCATTTGACCGGCCGGCCGGCGCGGACGGCCTCGATGGCCGGCAACAGCCGCTCGGCCAGGTCGCGCTCGGTGATGGGACCGATCTGCTTGCAGCGGATCATGCCCTGGGCATCGACGAGGAAGGTTTCAGGCACGCCGTAGACGCCCCAGTCGATGCCGACGCGGCCCTTGCGGTCGTCACCGACGCCGACATAGGGATCACCGAAGCGCTCGAGCCAACCCAGCGCCGCTTCCGGTGTGTCCTTGTAGTTGAGGCCGTGCACCGTCACCACGCCCTGCTCCTTCAGGCGCATCAGCAACGGATGCTCGTAGCGGCAGGCGATGCACCAGGAGGCGAAGACGTTGACCAGACTGACCTCGCCGGTGAGGTCGCTGCTGGAAAGGCCGGGCGGGCGACCGGGCAGGGCCGGCAGGGCGAAGCCTGGGACCGGGCGGCCGATCAGCACCGAGGGAATCTCCTGCGGCTTCAGGTAGAGGCCCTGAAACAGGAAGCCGCCGATCACCGCGAACAGCGCCAGCGGCGCCACGGCGACGGCCAGCCGCGCCCGCCAGCCGGTCCGCGCCGGCGCTGTCGTCCGGGTGCTCGCGGGTGCCTCGGAATCGCTCATCCTGATCTCACTCCGCCGCCGCCGGCGCCAGCCCGGCCTGCCGCCGCCGCGCCGGAACGCCGAGGCGATGCCGCCGGTCGCTGAGCGAGATCGCGCCGCCCAGCACCATCAGCAGGGCGCCGCCCCAGATCCAGTGCACCAGCGGCTTGAAATAGAGCCGCGTCGCCCAGGCCCCCGCACCGGTCGGCTCGCCGATCACGGCATAGAGATCGCCGCCAAACCGCGGCCGGATCGCGGCCTCCGTGGTCTGCATCGGCGGGTCGGTGTAGGTGCGGCTCTCCGGCCGCAGCACCGTCACCTCGACGCCATTTCGTTGCACCCGGAAGCGGCCCTCGATGGCGGCGTAGTTGGGACCCGGCACCGGGCCGGCGCCCTCGAAACGCATGCGATAGGGTCCTATGTCAACGGCATCGCCGGGCCGCATGGTCTGCAGCTTCTCGATCTCCCAGGTGCTCGAGGCGACGACGCCCAGCACCAGCACGCCGGCCCCGGCATGGGCCAGCGTCATGCCCCAGGCGGCCCGCGGCAGGCCCGCGGCGCGGCGCCAGCTCTCCGCCGGCGCGGCGCGGAACAACTTGACCCGCTCGGCCCATTCGACGGCGGCGCCGGCGATCAGCCAGACGCCGAGTCCGATGAAGGCCAGGGCCAGCCAGGGTGCCCGGTCGACATAGGCATAGATCGCCAGCACGCTCACCGCGACGGCGGCAAGCGCCGCGGTCAGGCGCTGCAGGGCGGCGCCCAGGTCGCCGCGCTTCCAGGGCAGCAGCGGCCCGATCGCCGCGGCCGCCAGGACCGGCGCGATCAGGGCCCCGAAGGTCGTGTTGAAATAGGGGGGGCCGACCGAGATCTTGGCGCCGCTGACCGCATCCAGGAACAGCGGATAGAGCGTGCCCAGCAGCACCGTGGCGCAGGCCGTGGCCAGCAGCAGGTTGTTCAGCACCAGCGCGCCCTCGCGGCTGACCGGGCGAAACAGCCCGCCGCCGGCGAGGCCCGGTGCGCGCACGGCGTAGAGCGTCAGCGAGCCGGCGACGACGATGGTGAGGAAGGCGAGAATGAAAACGCCGCGGGCCGGGTCGCTGGCGAAGGCGTGGACCGAGGTCAAGACGCCTGAGCGCACCAGGAAGGTGCCGAGCAGGCTCAAGGAGAAGGTCAGGATCGCCAGCAGCACGGTCCAGCTTTTCAAGGTCTCGCGCTTCTCGACGACGATCGCCGAATGCAGCAGCGCGGTGCCGGCCAGCCAGGGCATGAACGAGGCGTTCTCGACCGGGTCCCAGAACCACCAGCCGCCCCAGCCGAGCTCATAGTAGGCCCACCAGCTGCCGAGCGCGATGCCGAGCGTGAGGAAACACCAGGCGGCCAGCGTCCAGGGCCGGACCCAGCGGGCCCAGGCCGGCTCGACCCGCCCCTCGATCAGAGCGGCGATGGCGAAGGAGAAGGCGATCGAGAAGCCGACATAGCCGAGGTAGAGGAACGGCGGGTGGAAGGCGAGGCCGGGATCCTGCAAGAGCGGGTTCAGGCCGCGCCCGTCAGGCGGCGCCGGGGCTACGCGCTCGAACGGGTTGGAGGTGAAGAGCGAGAAGGCGAGAAAACCGACCGCGATCAGCGCCTGCACCGCCAGCACGCGGGCGCGGAAGGCCGCGGGCAGGTTGCTGCCGAGCCAAGCCACGGCCAGCCCGAAGAGCGCCAGGATCAGCACCCAGAGCACCAGCGAGCCCTCGTGATTGCCCCACACGCCAGCGATCTTGTACAGCATCGGCTTGGCCGAATGCGAGTTGTTGACGACGTTCAGAACCGAGAAATCGGAGACGACGTAGAGCCAGGTCAGGGCGCCGAAAGCGGTGGCGATGGCGAGGAAGCCGGCGCTCGCCGCCGGGCGCGCCAGTGCGATCAGGCGCTCATCGCCGCGCGCCGCGCCGATGAGCGGCAGCGTTCCTTGCACCAGCGCCACCAGGAACGCCAGCACCAGGGCGAAATGTCCGATTTCGGCGACCATCGTGGCTCAGCCGACCGGGGTCAATACCGGCTCGCCGGCGAAATGCCGGACCAGGTTGTCGATCATCATGTTGCCCATGGCGGTCCGGGTCGCGACGGTGGCGCTGGCCTGGTGCGGCTGCACGATCACGTTCTCCAGCCCGAACAGGGCTTCGGGCACGCGCGGCTCGTTCTCGAAGACGTCGAGCGCGGCGCCGGCGATCGTGCCCTTCTGGCAGGCCTCGATCAGGGCCGCCTCGTCGACGACGGCGCCGCGGGCAATGTTGACGAGGAAGCCCTCGGGCCCGAGCGCCGTCAGAACCTCGGCGTCGATCATGTGTCGGGTCGCGTCGCCGCCCGGGCAACAGAGCACCAGGAAGTCGGCGGCACGGGCCAGCGATGCGGCATCCGGATGATAGGCGTAATCGACGCCGGTTTGCTTGCGGCGGCCGTGATAGGCGATCTTCATGCCAAACGCTTCGGCGCGCTTCGCCACCGCCTTGCCGATGCGGCCGAGGCCGACGACGCCCAGGGTCTTGCCACCGAGCGCCGTGGTCAGGTGCATGTCGCCTTCGCGGAGCCAGCGCCCGGCGCGCACGTACCGGTCGCCCGCGACGATGCCGCGACTGATCGCCACCAGCAGGCCCATGCCCAGGTCGGCGACGCAGTCGGTCAGGACGTCCGGGGTGTTGGTGACGATGATGCCGCGCTCGGCGGCGCGGTCGAGGTCGACGACGTCGACACCGACGGCAAAGGCGGAAATGATCTCGAGCTTGGGCAGCTTCTCGAGCAAGGCGCGGCGGGCGGTCGCCGGCGGCGTCAGGACGATGCCGCGGATGCGCTGGGTGAGACCCTCGACAAAGGCGTCCGGGTCCTTGGCCTGGAACGACTTGTGCACGCTGAAGAGCGATTCCAGGCGGGCATTGGTGAAGGACGGAAAGTCGATCACCTGCAGAATGTCCACTTTCTCCGCCATCAGTTGCTGCCTCCCTTCCACTGCCCGGATTGTTTCAGCGCCTCGGCGACCTCGGGCGGCATGTAGTTCTCGTCGTGCTTGGCCAGCACTTGCGCGGCAACGAAGGTGCCCTCGTCGTCGAGCGCGCCCTCGGCGACCACTCCCTGGCCCTCGCGGAACAGGTCCGGCAGCAGCCCGCGGTAGACCACGGGCACCACGTTCGCCAGGTCGGTGACCCGGAAATTCACGCTCACCCCGTCGGCGCCGCGGGCGACGCTGCCGTCTTCGACCAGCCCGCCGAGCCGGAAGCGGCGGCCGGGCTCCGGCCGCTCCTGTACGATATCGCTGGGGCTGTAAAAGAAGACGATGCTCTTCTCAAAGGCGACCAGGACGACCGCGAGGACGGCGGCAAGCCCCGCCAAACCCGAGATCACCAGCCACAGCCGTTTATGCTTGCGCTTCACTGCCGTCCGTCCTGTCGGCGCCGCCCTCGGCGGCCGCGGCCTCCGCTTCCAGCGCCGCCAGCAGCCGTTCGCTCGCCTTCAGACGCCGCCGGGTCCAGAACGCCAGCCCGGCCATCAGCCCCAAAGTGACGGCAAAGGCCGGCCAGATGTAGGCGGCGTAGCCGCTCATGGCAAAAAAGGCGCCGATGCTGTCCATCGTCAGGTCGTCCAGGCGTCCGCGAGCCGCGCGTTTATACGGCCCGCTTCGTGCGGCCGTCCAGTCACCGAGCCGCGAGCGGCGCTCACAGCCGGCTGAGCGCCCGCTGGCGCAAAATCCGCGCCCGCCGCTCGTTCAGCTCGGCGCGCAGGCCGAGCAGCAGGACGGTGGCGAAATAACAGGTGAAGCCGAGCGTCATGACGACCAGCGGCCACAGCATCGAGGCGTGGATGGCCGGTCCGTCCAGGCGCAAGACGCTGGCCGGCTGGTGCAGCGTGTTCCACCAGTCGACCGAGAACTTGATGATCGGCACGTTGACGGCGCCGACCAGGGCCAGGATCGCGGCCGCCCGGGCCGCCTTGGCGTCATCGTCGAACGCCTGCCACAGGGCCATGTAACCGAGGTAGAGGAAGAACAGCACCAGGACCGAGGTCAGGCGCGCGTCCCAGACCCACCAGGTGCCCCACATCGGCTTGCCCCAGAGCGAGCCGGTGAGGAGCGCGGTGAAGGTGAACAGGGCGCCGACCGGCGCCGTCGCCTTGGCGGCGAGGTCGGCCAGGGGATGGCGCCAGATCAGGCCGACGGCGCTGGCCAGAGCCATGAAGCTGTAACAGAACAGCGCCATCCAGGCCGAGGGCACGTGGACGAACATGATGCGCACAGATTGCCCCTGCTGGTAGTCGGCGGGGGCGACGAATAGGGCCAGATAGAGGCCGAGGGCGATCAACCCGACCGCGAGCGCCGCCGTCCACGGCAGCAGCCGCGCCGACAGACGCGAGAAGCGCGCCGGATTGGCGAACCGGTGTAGGCCGGCCGCACCGCGGGCGGGCGCTTTATCGGTCTGGCTCAAAGCCATTGCCTCCGTTGCCATGGCGCTGTCATGGCCCGGGCCGGTCTAGCAGTACATTGATGCGTGTCAAGCCCGCCACTCATTCCAGCGCCAGGCGCAGCGCCCCGGCGCTGGCCCACGGCGCCAGGGCGATGGATCCGAAGAAGCCGGCCAGCAAGATCAGGAGATGCGGCTTGACCGCGATCCCGGTGATCGCCGCCTCCACCGTGGAGACGCCGAAGATCAGCACCGGCACGTAGAGCGGCAGCACCAGCAGCGAGAGCAGGACGCCGCCGCGGCGCACGTTGACCGTCAACGCGGCGCCGATGCCGCCGATCAGGCTGAGGCTCGGCGTGCCCAAGGCCATTGCCGCCAGCAGCGCGAGATAACCTTCGGCCGGCATCTGCAGCGTCACCGCGAGCAGCGGCGAGACCAGCAGCAGCGGCAGCCCGCTGGTCAGCCAGTGGGCCAGCGCCTTGGCCAGCACGACGAGCTCGAGCGGCGGCCCGCTGAGCAGGATCAGTTCCAGGCTGCCGTCCTCGAAGTCCGCCTGGAACAGGCGGTCGAGGGCGATCAGCGAGGCCAGCAGGGCCGCCACCCAGACGACGCCGGCGGCGATCCGGGCCAGAATGCCGGGTTCCGGGCCGACCCCCAGCGGGAACAGCGTCACCGTCAGCACGAAAAAGACCACGACCAGCAGGGTGGCGCTGCCCTGACGGGCCGCGATCCGCAGGTCGCGGGCGATGATGGCGGCAAGCGCGCTCATCCGCTGTCGCCGCCGAGACGCAGGGTCTGCGCCTCCCCCAAGGGCAGGTCGTGATGGCTGGCGACGATGACGAGGCCGCTGCGGGCACGCTGCCGCCCGATCGCCTGCGCCAGCCGGGCCAGGCCGTCCTCGTCGAGCGAGGCGTCGGGCTCGTCCAGCAGCCAGAGCGGACCCTGGGCCAGCTCGAGGCGGGCCAGGGCGGTGCGCCGGCGCTGGCCGGCCGACAACAGCCGCGCCGGAACCTCCGCCAGATGCGCGAGGCCGAAGGCGTCGAGCGCCGGGGCGAGCCGCCCGCCGCCGGCCAAACGGGCCCAAAAGCCGAGATTTTCCGCCACGGTGAGCAACGGCTTGACGGCGTCGAGATGGCCGACATAGGTGACCCGCCGGCGATGCGCCTCAGGATCATCCCAGACATCCGCCCCGTCCCAGGCCAGCCGCCCCGCGGCGGGCCGCTGCAGGCTGGCGAGCAGGCGCAGCAGGCTCGACTTGCCGGCGCCGTTGGGGCCGCGCAGCAGCAAGATGCCGCCGGCCTCCAGGCGGAAGTCGAGGCCGGTGAAAACCGTGCGCTCGCCGCGGACACAGGCCAGCGCTTCGGCACTCAGGTTCACGGCGGCGGGCCGCTCTCAGTCGAACTTGCGGACGTCGTCGATAATCTTGCCATCGTCGGGCAGCGCCTCGGCCTCGACGATCGCCACCTCGCCGCGCAGCTTGAGGACGCTGTGGATCGATTCGGCGACCGCCCCCGCCAGGCCCTCGGCGCGCCGCTTGACCGCGATCTTCAGCAGCATACTGTCGCGGCCGCCCTGGTTGTCGATGACGAGGCGCGCCTTGGCGATTTCCGGGTGACGGCGAACCACGTCGGCGACGTTGCTCGGATGCACGAACATGCCACGCACCTTGGCCGACATGTCGGCCCGGCCCATCCAGCCCTTGATCCGCATGTTGGTGCGCCCGCAGGGGCTGGCCCCCGCCAGCACGGCCGAGAGGTCGCCCGTGCCAAAACGGATCAGCGGGTAGACCGGGTTGAAGGTGGTGACCACGACCTCGCCGATCTCGCCTTCCGCCACCGGCCGACTGCCGCCCGGCTCGACCAGCTCGACGATGATGCCCTCGTCGATGATCATGCCCTCGTGCGCCGACGATTCATACGAGATCAGGCCCAGATCGGCGGTGCCGTAGGTGTTGCAGAGCTCGATCCCCCGCCTGGACAGCATCTCGCGGACCGGCGGCAGCAGCGCCTCGGCGCCGACCAGCCCTTTCTTCAGGCTGGAACTGTCGAGGCCCAGCTCGTCGCATTTTTCGACCAGGATCTTCAGGAACGAGGGCGTGCCGCAATAGACCGACGGTTTCAGGGTGGCGATGGTCTGCGCCTGCAGCTCGGTATTGCCGACGCCGCCGGGAAAGACCGGGCAGCCGATGGCGTGGGCGCCGCTCTCGACCAGCATCGCCGCCGGCGTCAGGTGGTAGGAGAAGGTGTTGTAGACCAGCTCGCCCGGCCGCACGCCCGCGGCCCAGAGCGCGCGGGAGAAACGGCCATAATCCTTGTCCTCGCCGCCGGGCTCGAAAATCGGCCCCGGCGACATGAAGACGTGACTGATCTCGCCCAGCCCGGCGGTGGGAATGCCGCCGAAGGGCGGATCGGACTTCTGCGCCTGCGCCAGGTCGGGCTTGCGCGTCACCGGCAGTCGGGCCAGTGCCTCCGGCCCGTCGACGGTTGCCGGCTCGACGTTCTTCAGCCGCTCGGCGAAGAAGCGCGATTTCGCCTTGGCGTGGTCCAGCTGGCGCTTGAGCCGCGCGAACTGCTCGCGCTGCCGGGTCTCCGCATCACGCGTTTCCAGCGCGTCATAGAACTCCTCGGCGGCCACCATCGAAGTCGCCTCCCTCCCGATCAGTAAATGGCCGCGGAACCGGCCGCGGCGCCCCGGACGCGCGGCGTCAGGCGAGCCAGCGCTTGCGCCGGCGGTAGTGCTTGACGTCGCGGAAGCTCTGCCGCCCTTCGCCGGAGAAGCCGAGATAGAACTCCTTGACGTCTTCGTTCTCGGAGAGCGTCGCCGCCAGGCCGTCGAGGACGACGCGGCCGTTCTCCAGCACATAGCCGTGGTCGGCATAGCGCAGGGCCGCGGTGGCATTTTGCTCCGCCAACAGGAAGCTGACGCCCTCGTCCTTGTTGAGGCGGGCGACGATCTCGAAGATCTCCTCGACCAGCTGCGGGGCCAAGCCCATCGACGGCTCGTCGAGCAGGATCAGCTTCGGCCGGGCCATCAGCGCGCGGCCGATCGCCGTCATCTGCTGCTCGCCGCCGGAAATGTAGCCGGCGAGCGAACCGCGCCGCTCCTTAAGCTTGGGGAAATAGGTGTAAACCAATTCCAGGTCGGCGCCGATGCCCTTGCGGTCGCGGCCGCGCGTATAGGCGCCGGTCAGCAGGTTCTCTTCGACCGTCAGGTGCTCGAAGCAGTGGCGTCCCTCCATCACCTGGATGACGCCGCGCTTGACCAGTTCGTTCGGGCTGAGCGCTTCGACCTGCTGGCCGCGGTAATAGATCGCACCCTTGGTGACCTCGCCGCGCTCGGCGCCGAGCAGGTTGGAGATCGCCTTCAGGGTCGTGGTCTTGCCGGCGCCGTTGGCGCCGAGGAGGGCGACCACGCCCCCCTCGGACACCTCCAGCGATACCCCCTTCAACACCAAGATCACGTGGTCGTAGATGACCTCGATGTTGCTGACGACGAGCAGGGGTTCGGCCGCGCCGTGGGCCGAGACCCGCTCGCCGTGGTCGACAACGTCGAGCGCAGCCACTTAGCCTTCCTTGCTGCAATCTCGTGGCGTGATGTTGTTCTCCTTGGCGTAGGCGGCAGCATCCGCTTCGATCATCGGGCGGACGATATCGCGCATCACCTGGTTCCAGTCGGAAACGAGGCTCCATTCGCCCTTCTTGGCGTCCCACTGCTGGATCAGCACCGGATGCCCGCCCTCGTGGTCTTCACAGGAGACCTTGACCTCCTCGAAGCCTCCGAAACCCAGTTCCTGCCAACGCTTCGACGTGATGTGCATATTCTCCAGACCCCAGCGGACCTGCTCGCCGGTGACCGCCTTGGCCTTGAAGTGGGCTTGCGCGTTGCGGATCGCCTCGACCACGAAGACCAGGTTCAAAAGGCCGCGGTTATACAGCACCTCACCGACACGCTCGCGCGCCCCGGCGCCCTTGCCCCGGTCGTAGACGAACTTGCGGATGTCCTCGTGGATCTTCAGGTTGGCGCCCGGCGGATGGAAGGTCGCCGACTTGTAGCCGTGCGCGCCCTCGCCGGCCGGCACCACGTCGCTCTCCGTGCCCGACCACCAGTTGCCGATGAAGTGATCCATCGGATAGCCGATCGAGGCGGCCTCCTGGATCGCCACCTGGTTCATCACGCCCCAGCCGGACATGAAGATCCAGTCCGGACGCAGCTTGCGAATCTGCAGCCAGGTCGCCCGTTGCTCCTGACCCGGATGATCGACCGCCAGCAGGGTCAGCTCGTAGCCGTACTTCTCGGCCAGCACCTCGAGCGTCGGGTTGGCTTCCTTGCCATAGGCGCTGTTGTGATAAATGTGGGCGATCTTCTTGCCCTTCAGCTTCTCCAGCCCGCCTTCCTGGTCGGCGATGTAGTTAATCACCGCGCTGGCCTGGCTCCAGTAGGTGGTCGGAAAATTGAAGGCCCAGGCGAAGACGCGGCCGTCCGCGGCGGACGTGCGGCCATAGCCCATCGAGAGGATTGGAATCTGGTCGACCGGCGCCTTCGGCAACAGCTGATAGGTGATGCCGGTCGAATTCGGCATGATGACGACGGGGTTGTTGGCCTTCAGCTTTTCATAGCACTCGACGCCGATCTTGGTGTTGTAGTTGGTCTCGCACTCTTCGTAGACCAGCTTGACTCCGTTGACGCCGCCGTCGCGCTCGTTGATCAGGTTGACGTAATCCTTGAAGCCGTTGGCGAAGGGGATTCCGTTGGGCGCGTAGGCGCCGGTGCGGTAAACCAGGCCCGGAATGAAGATCGACTCCTCGGCGCTGGCTTTGTCGGCGTAGAAGGCGCCGGCGAGCAGCGCCGTTGCGACCACGCCCAAAGTGAATTTTCCAAGCATCATGCAGTACCTCCCTTGGTTTTCCGGCGTAAGCCAATGCCGGCGAAACTAGATGGACCGTAACAAATTATCCACAGCATCACAATTTGCCGCCCGGCCCCCCGCAAGCCTCAGTAGGGGAAGGGCCAGAGGCGCAGCTTTTCCTTCCCGATCTGCCAGAGCCGGGCCAGGCCCAGGGGTTCGGCGATCAGGAAGATGATGATCAGCCCGCCGAAGACGACGAACTCGATATGCTTGGCCGTCACCGCCTGCATGCCGAGGCCGATCACCAGCGTGTTGGTGAGCAGGATCGGCGTCAGGATGATGAACCCGGCGCCCAGGAACGAGCCGAGAATGCTCCCCAGGCCGCCGATGATGATCATGAACAGCACCTGGAAGGAGACGTTGATGTCGAAAGCCTCGGCGGTCTCGACGCTACCGAGCCAGACCGCGAAGGTCACGGCGCCGGCGACGCCGACGTAGAAGGAGCTGACCGAAAAGGCCAGGAGCTTGGTCTGGAACGGGCGGAAGCCGATGATCTCGGCGGCGATGTCCATGTCGCGGATCGCCATCCAGGCCCGCCCGACCGGCCCGCGGACCAAATTCTTGGCGATCAACGCGAATAGGGTGACGACGACCAGGGTGAACATGTAGCGCGCCTCGGCGCTGGCCGAGGGTCCGGTCACCAGGACGCCGAAGATCTCGCGCGGCGGCGCCGTGATGGTGCCCGAGGGCGCATAGTTCACGAACCAGGCGACCTTGTTGTAGAGCCAGCTGAGGAAGAACTGCGCCGCCAGCGTGGCGACCGCCAGGTAGAAGCCCTTGATGCGCAGGCTGGGGATCCCGAACAGCAGGCCGACGCCGGCGGTGACGAGGCCGGAAAGCAGGAAGATGACGAGCAGGTTCATCTCGGGGAACGCGGTCATCAGCTTGTAGCAGGCGATCGCCCCGGTGGCCATGAAGCCGCCGGTGCCGAGCGAGAGCTGGCCGCAATACCCGGTCAGGATGTTCAGGCCGATCGCCGCCAGCGCGAAGGCCAGGGTCGGGATCAGGATGGCCTGGAGCATGTACTCGTCGGCGACGAAGGGCACGACGGCGTAGGCGAGGAGGATCACCAGGCCGACGAACCAGCGATCCTGAACGATCGGAAAGATCGCCTGATCGGCTCCATACGAGGTCTTGAACTGGCCGGCTTCGCGGTAAAACATGCTCTCAGACCCTCTCGATGATCTTTTCGCCGAACAGGCCCTGCGGACGGAACAGCAGGAACACCAGGGCCAGCACGTAGGCGAACCAGTTCTCGATGGCGCCGTTCACCAGCGGCCCCCAGTAGACCTCGGCGAGCTTCTCGCCGACGCCGATGATCAGGCCGCCGACGATCGCCCCGGGCACCGAGGTGAAGCCGCCCAGGATCAGCACCGGCAGGGCCTTGAGGGCGATCAGCGAGAGGCTGAACTGGACGCCGCTCTTCGAACCCCACATGACGCCGGCGACCAGCGCCACGATGCCGGCGACGGACCAGACGATGACCCAGATCGTCTTCAGCGGGATGCCGACCGAGAGCGCGGCCTGATGGTCGTCGGCGACGGCGCGGAGCGCCCGGCCGATCCGCGTCTTCTGGAAGAAGATCGCCAGCACGGTGACCAGCACGGCGGCGGTGCCCGCGGCCCACATGTCGAAGATCTGGAACTGGATCCCCTGCCACATGAAGAAGCCTTGCGGGATGCCGACGTCGAGCGGCTTGACCTCGCTGCCCCAGAGGATGTCGCCGGCGCCCTCGAGCGCGAAGGCCAGCCCGATCGTCGCCATGAACATGATGATCGGATCCTGGTTGACCAGCGGCCGCAGGACGAAGCGCTCGACCAGATAGGCGAGCCCGATCATCACCACGATGGTCAGGATGATCGCGATCCAGGCCGGCAGCGCCAGCCATTCGACCTGGCTGCGGAAGAGCGGAATGGTGCCGGTCATCAGGCCGACCAGGGTCAGCGCCGCGAACAGCGCCATCACCCCTTGCGCGAAGTTGAACACGCCCGAGGCCTTGAAGATCAGCACGAAGCCGAGCGCCACCAGCGAATACATGACGCCTGCCATCAGGCCGCCGATGACGACTTCGAAGAAGAACGCCGGAAAGCCGATCATCTCCATGATCGGGCCGACGATCGCAACTTCGAACAGCTCGATGATCATTTCGCCGCCGCCTCCCGTCCGCCCGGCTCAGTCGTGGCTGACGCCGAGATAGGCGTCGATGACGTCCCGGTTGTTCTTCACCTGGTCCGGCGTGCCGTCCGCGATCTTGACGCCGTGGTCCAGGACCACGACCCGGTCGGAGATGTCCATGACCACGCCCATGTCGTGCTCGATCAGCGCGATCGTGGTGCCGAACTCGTCGTTGACGTCGAGGATGAAGCGGCACATGTCCTGCTTCTCCTCGATGTTCATGCCGGCCATCGGCTCGTCCAGCAGCAAGAGCTCAGGCTCCGCCGCCAGCGCCCGGCCCAGCTCGACCCGCTTCTGCAACCCGTAGGGCAGGCGCCCGACCGGGGTCTTGCGGATCGCCTCGATCTCGAGGAAGTCGATGATCCGTTCGACGAAGGCGCGCTGCTTCATTTCCTCGCTGCGCGTCCAGCCGACGTAGAGCGCCGCCGGCAGCAGATTCGCCTTCCAGCGGTTCATCTTCAGATTGCGTCCGGTCATGATGTTGTCGAGCGTCGTCATGCCGCGGAACAGGGCCACGTTCTGGAAGGTGCGCGAGATGCCCTGGGCCGCGGCCTCGTGCGGGCGCATCTGCTGGCGCACCCGGCCCTTGTAGACGATTTGGCCGTGCCGCGGATGGTAGAAGCCGTTGACGACGTTCAGCATTGAGGTCTTGCCGGCGCCGTTGGGGCCGATGATGGCGCGAATCTCGCCTTTGCGGATGTCGAAGCTGACGTCGATCAGTGCCTGCACAGCGCCGAAGGACAGGCTGATGTTCTCGACATTCAGCAGGACCTCGCCGGCGGCGACCTCCCGGCCTTTGTGCTGGGCGACGGCAGCCATCAGGCGGCCCGCCTCTCCGTCGCCTCGCGGCCGAAGGTCCGCGCCTCGCGCAGCTTCAGGTCGGCGGCGAGTACGCCCTTGCGGCCGTCTTCGAACGTCACCTGGCTTTCCACCTCGACGTGATCGCGCTCGGAGTAGAGCGCCTCGATCAGTGCCGCGTAACGCTCGGCGATGATGCGCCGGCGCAGTTTGCGGGTCCGGGTGAGCTCGCCGTCATCGGCGTCCAGTTCCTTGTGCAGCAACAGAAAGCGCTTGATCTGCGAGCCGCGTAGCGCCGAATCCTGCGCCAGGGTCCGGTTCACTTCCTCGATGCAGCCGCCGATCAGCTCGTAGACCTGATCGCGCGAGGCGAGGTCGGCGAAATTGGTGTACGAAATGCCGCGCCGCTCGGCCCAGTTGCTGACCGCTTCGAGATCGATGTTGATGAAACAGGCGACGTGATCGCGGCCGGCGCCGTGCGCCACGGCCTCGCGGATGTAGGGGAAGAACTTCAGCTTGTTCTCGATATACTGCGGCGCGAACAGCGTGCCGTCGGACAGCTGGCCGACATCCTTGGCCCGGTCGATGACCTTGAGATGGCCGTCGTCGTCGATGATCCCGGCATCGCCGGTATGCACCCAGCCGTCGGCGTCCAGGGTCTCCCGGGTCGCCTCGTCGTTCTTGAAGTAGCCGACGAAGTTGCCGGGGCTCTTGTAGACGATCTCGCCGTCCTCGGTGATCTTCAGCTCGACCCCCGGACAGGGCCGGCCGACGGTGTCGGCTTTGACGTCGCCATCCCGCTGGATGCAGACGTAGGCCGACGATTCCGTCTGGCCGTACAACTGCTTCAGGTTGAGGCCGATCGAGCGATAGAAGTTGAAGACCTCCTCGCCGAGCGGCGCGCCGCCGGTGTAGGCGATGCGGATGCGGCTGTAGCCGAGGTTGTTCTTCAGCGGGCCATAGACCAAGAACTCGCCCAGGGCATAGAGCAGCCGGTCCTTCAGGGCCACCCGGCGGCCTTCCAGCAGTTCGACGCCGCAGCGCCCGGCGACGCCGAGGAAAAAGTTGACCAGCTTGCGCTTGAGCCAGCTCGCATCCTCCATGCGGATGCGGATCTGGGTCAGAAAATTCTCGAAGATCGCCGGCGGCGCCAGGAAGAAGGTCGGACCGATGTCCCTGAGGTCCAGCATCACCGTGTCCGAGCTCTCCGGGCAGTTGACGGTGAAGCCGGTAACGTGCTGCTGCGCCACCGAGAAGAAGTGATCGCCGACCCAGGCCAGCGGCAGGTAGGCCAGGATCTCCTCCCTGTCGCTCAGCTTCTCCATCTCGCTGGCGAGCCGGGCCGAGTTCAGCAGATTGTCGAAGGTCAGCAACACGCCCTTCGGATTGCCGGTGGTGCCGGAGGTATAGGCGATGATGGCGACGTCCTCGCCTTTGCCCTTGGCGACCTCGGCCTCGAAGAACTCAGGATGCGCCTGGTCGTAAGCCCGTCCTTGCGCCTCCACTTGCTCGAGCGCGTGGATGAACGGTTGCGCGTAGTGGCGCATGCCGCGGGGGTCCTCGTAGATCAGATGCTCGAGGCTCAACATCTGATCGCGCACCGAGAGCACCTTGTCGATCTGCTCCTGGTTCTCGCAGAACGCCAACTTGACCTCGGCGTGGGCGAGCACGTACTGCATTTCCGCGGCCACCGAGTCGGCATAAAGCGGCACCGGCACGGCGCCGATCGCCTGGATCGCATCGAAGGCCCAGTAAAGCTGCGGGCGGTTGTCGCCGATGATGGCGATGCGGTCGCCGCGCTGGATGCCGAGGGCGGCGAGGCCGCAGGCCATGGCCCGGATTTCCGCGGCCATCTGCCGCCAGGTCCAGGTTTGCCAGATGCCGAGATCCTTTTCCCGGAAGGCGGGCCGGTCGCCACGCTCGCGGGCATGCTTGAGCACGAGCTTCGGCGCGGTGTCGTCCGCATCGATAGCCGCTTGCATCTCGCTCCGGTCCTCCCGCTGGCCGCGCGCTCGCTGTCGTTACCGCCTGCCAAATCTCGACAGGCGGACGGTTCGTGACCTTCGGCGAGCGCGCCCGGCTAATAATGCAACCGCCCTTGCGCGGTCAAGCGCGGCCCGGAAGGCAATTTAGTTGCCTAACTTACAATAAGCAACCTTGGCTTCGTGCCGGTGCGGCCTCGATCGACGCCAGGGACCGAGGTCGCGCCGTCAGGGCATCGCATTCCGCCGCCAATCGCGCTAAATAGCGAATAGGAATTGACAGAGCCGCGGCCCCGCGGGCAGGGCGGCTGGAGCCGAGGAGACAGTGCCGGTGACGACACCTGGGCAAGACAGTCTGAAATGCCGACGCACGCTCGATGTTGGTGGTAAGAACTACGACTACTTCAGCCTTGAGGCCGCCGGGGGCCGCCTGGGCGACCTCGCCCGCCTGCCGGTGTCGCTCAAGGTGCTGCTGGAAAACCTGCTCCGGCACGAGGACGGGCGCAGCGTCACCGTGGACGACCTCGAGGCATTTGCCGCCTGGCTCGGCGAGCGCCGCTCCGAGCGCGAGATCGCCTTCCGGCCGGCGCGGGTGCTGCTGCAGGACTTCACCGGGGTTCCGGCGGTGGTCGACCTCGCGGCGATGCGCCAGGCGATGCTCGCCCTGGGCGGCGATCCGAACAAGATCAACCCGCTGTCGCCGGTCGACCTGGTGATCGACCACTCGGTGATGATCGATCATTTCGGCGGCCCCGATGCCCTGAAGCGCAACGTCGAGCTGGAATTCCAGCGCAACGGCGAACGCTACGCCTTCCTGCGTTGGGGGCAGACGGCGTTCGACAACTTCCGCGTCGTGCCGCCGGGCACCGGGATCTGCCATCAGGTCAACCTCGAGTACCTGAGCCACGTCGTCTGGGAGCGCGAGGACGGCCGCCGCCGGCTGGCCTTCCCGGACACCCTGGTCGGCACCGACAGCCACACCACCATGGTCAACGGCCTCTCGGTGCTCGGCTGGGGCGTCGGCGGCATCGAAGCCGAAGCGGCAATGCTGGGGCAGCCGATCTCGATGCTGATCCCCGAGGTCGTCGGCTTCGAGCTGACGGGCCGGATGAAGGAGGGCACGACAGCGACGGACTTGGTATTGACCGTGGTGCAGATGCTGCGCGCCAAAGGCGTGGTCAGCAAGTTCGTCGAGTTCTACGGCGCCGGCCTCGACGGCCTGCCGTTGCCCGACCGGGCCACGATCGCCAACATGGCGCCAGAGTACGGCGCCACCTGCGGCTTCTTTCCCATCGACAACGAGACCTTGCGCTATCTGCGGCTGTCCGGACGCGAGGAGGCGCAGGTGGCGCTGATCGAGGCTTACGCCAAGGCGCAGGGCCTGTGGCGCGATGCCGGGACGCCGGCGCCGGTGTTCAGCGATACGCTTTCGCTCGACCTTGGCGCGGTCGAGCCTTCGATCGCCGGTCCGAAGCGGCCGCAGGACCGGGTCCGCCTGGCCGACGCCGGCCGTTCGTTCGCCGAGGCCCTGCCCGGGATCGAGGCCGGGGCGACGACGGCGACGCGGGTCGCCGTCCGGGGCAAGGACTACGACCTAGGCCACGGCGACATCGTCATCGCCGCGATCACCTCGTGCACCAACACCTCGAACCCCTCGGTGATGCTGGCCGCCGGCCTGTTGGCCAAAAAGGCGGCGGAGAAGGGCCTCAAGCGTAAGCCTTGGGTCAAGACCTCGCTCGCGCCCGGCAGCCAGGTGGTCGCCGACTATCTCGAGCAGTCCGGCCTGCAGCCCTATCTCGACCAGCTCGGCTTCTCTGTCGCCGCTTTCGGCTGCACCACCTGCATCGGCAACTCCGGGCCGCTCGAGGAGCCGATCGCCGATGCCGTCGAGGACAATGACCTGGTGGTCGCGGCGGTGCTCTCGGGAAACCGCAACTTCGAGGGCCGGATCAACGCCCTGGTGCGGGCCAACTATCTGGCCTCGCCGCCGCTGGTGGTCGCCTACGCGCTCGCCGGCAGCATGAACGTCGACATCGCCTCGGCGCCGCTTGGCGAAGACGGTGCCGGCAAGCCGGTCTACCTCAAGGACATCTGGCCCTCGCTCGCCGAGGTGCAAGAAGCCATCGCCAGCTTCGTCACGCCGGAGATGTTCCGCAAGCGCTACGCCAACGTCTTCGAGGGCCCGCCCGAGTGGCGCCGGGTCAAGGCCAAGGAGAGCCTGACCTACGACTGGGACGCGGTCTCCACTTATGTCAAGCATCCGCCGTACTTCGAGGCGATGGGCGAACGGGCCGGCGGCATCGAGGAGATCCGCGGCGCCCGCCTGCTGGCGATGCTCGGCGACTCGGTGACCACCGACCACATCTCGCCGGCCGGCTCGATCAAGGAGGACAGCCCGGCGGGCGAATACCTGGTCAGCCATCAGGTGCCGGCGCGCGAGTTCAATTCCTTCGGCGCCCGGCGCGGCAATCACGAAGTGATGATGCGCGGCACCTTCGGCAACATCCGCATCCGTAACGAGCTGGTGCCCGGCACCGAGGGCGGCATCACCAAGCACTACCCCTCCGGCGAGCCGATGAGCATTTACGACGCGGCGATGCGCTATCAGGCGGAGGGGGTGCCGCTGGTCGTCGTCGGCGGCAAGGAATACGGCACCGGCTCCTCGCGCGACTGGGCCGCCAAGGGGACGCGACTGCTCGGCATCGGGGCGGTGATCGTCGAAAGCTTCGAGCGCATCCACCGCTCCAACCTGGTCGGCATGGGGGTATTGCCGCTGCAGTTCCGCGACGGCGTCACGCGCAAGAGCCTGGGCCTGCTGGGCGACGAGCGCTTCGACATCACCGGCTTCGCCGCGGGCATCGAACCGGGCACGGAGGTCAGCTGCCGGATCAGCTTCGCCGACGGCCACATCGAGAGCGTGCCGCTGATCTGCCGGATCGATACCCTCGACGAGGTCGAATACTACCGCCACGGCGGCATCCTGCAGTACGTGCTGAGGAATTTGATAGCGGCCTGAAACGGTGGCCGCGGGCAGCGGGCGGCTTCACGGCGGGGCTCGCGGCGCTTCACCGCAAAGTGATGCAGTGGCCTGCGCGCATTTCCCTTATCCTGTGCCGACATGAAGCCGATCCTCGCCCTCCTGGTCGGCGCCTGCTTTGTCCTGGCGCTGGGCCGCCCGGTCCTGTCGCAGGACGCGGCCGTGCACACCGGCATCGTGGTCGAGCTGTTCACCAGCCAGGGCTGCAACGCCTGCCCGCCGGCCGACGCCTTCGTCGGCGAGCTGGTCAAGCGCAACGATGTGATCGCGCTGACCTTCAACGTCGACTACTGGGACTATCTCGGCTGGCGCGACACCCTGGCCAGCCCGGCGCATACCGAGCGGCAACGCAGCTATGCCGAGGCCATGCACGAGCGCCGGGTCTACACGCCGCAATCGGTGATCGGCGGGCGCTTGCAGGCGGTCGGCTCGGACCGGCGTTCAATCGAACAGGCGATCCAACAGCTGCAGCGCGAGGCCACCGCGCCGCTGCGCATCGGTCTCGCCCGCGAGGGCAACAAGGTGCTGGTCAGCCTGCCCGAGGGAGTGCCGCCCGTGGAGGCCAAGATCTGGCTGGTCCGTTACGACCGGGTCCAGGAAGTGGCGATCCGGCGCGGTGAGAACGGCGGCCGCACGCTCAAGTACTACAACGTGGTGCGCGAGCTCACCAACGTCGGCCTGTGGCGCGGCGAGGCGATGGAGATCGCCTACATGCAGGAGGATCTGACCAAGGGCGGGCGCGACGGTTGCGCGGTGATCGTGCAGCAGGACGGCCACGGCCCGATCCTCGGCGCCGCCGCGATGGACTTCACGCCGCCGTCCTGAGCCGGCGATCGCCCCTGCTGGCGGAACCGGCCGGGGCCCGTTCCTTCAGGCGGCCAGGCCCCTGGTCATGATCGCCGCCAGGCGGCGCGAGAAGGCGGCCGGATCAGGCAGGCTCTCGCCCTCGATGATGCGGGCCTGATCCAACAGCAGCTGGGCGACGTCGGCCAGCCGCTCGGCCGCGCCCGGCTCTTTGAGTTGGCCGGCGAGCGCCCGGATCAGGGCATGGCGCGGGTTGATCTCAAGGATCCGGCGGTGCACCTGTTCGAGCTGGCCCTGCGCCTTCAGCAGCCGTTCCAGGTGCATGTCCAGGCCCTGCTCGTCGGCGACCAGGCAGACGGCGCTGTCGGTCAGCCGCTCGGAGGCGCGGACGTCCTGCACGGCCTCGCCCAGGTGTTGCTTCAGCAGCGCCACCACGGTGGCGATGTCGGCCTCGCGCAGCGCTTCCTCGCCGCCGGCCTCGGGCGCCTGCACCGGCATCTCGGCGAGATCGGCGCCGCCGCGGGTCACCGAGCGGAAGGGCAGCTCGGCGAACTTGTCGACCACGGTGAGCCAGAAGTCGTCGACCGGATCGGTCAGCAGCAGGACCTCGATGCCGCGGGCGCGGTAGCCCTCGAGCTGCGGGCTTTGCTTCAGCGTCTCCAGGTTATCGCCGGTGATGTAGTAGATCGCCTTCTGAGCCTCGCGGGCGCGCGCGCGATAAGCTTCCAGCCCGACCAGCTCGTCGCCGGCGGTGCTGTGGAAACGGGCCAGCTTCAACAGCGCCTCGCGGCGCTCCTCGTCTTCGTAGAGACCTTCCTTCAGGACAGCGCCGAAGTTGGACCAAAACCGGGCATAGGCCTCGGGCGCCTTCTCGGCCTGCTTCTGCAGATCGCCGAGAACTCTGCGGGCGATCGCGGTCTTCAGCCGGGTCAAGACCGGGCTCGACTGCAACATCTCGCGGCTGAGGTTGAGCGGCAGGTCCTCGGAATCGACGACGCCCCTGAGAAAGCGCAGGTACGGCGGGATCAGCTCCTGGCAGTCGTCGGTGATGAAGACGCGGCGCACGTAAAGCCGCACCCGGCTGCGCCGGGTCGGGTCGAACAGGTCGTAGGGCCGGGTCGAGGGCACGAACAGCAGCACCGCATATTCGATCTTGCCCTCGGCCTTGTAGTGGATGGTGAGCCAGGGGTCGTCCAGGACGTGGCCGGCGTGGTGATAGAACTCCTTGTACTGGTCCTCGGAGATCTCGCGCTTGGGCCGGGTCCACAGCGCCGAGGCCTGGTTCACGGTTTCTTCCTTGTCCCCCTCGACCAGGACGATGGGGATGGCGATGTGGTCGGAATAGGTGGTGACGATCCGGCGAAGGGCGCCCGGCTCGAGCCAGCGCTTCTCGTCCTTGGCCAGGTGCACGAGGACGCTGGTGCCGCGGCCCGCGCGTTCGGCTTCGCCGACGGTGAACTCGCCAGCCCCGTCCGAAGCCCAGCGCCAGGCCTGGCTCTCACCGGCGCGCCGGCTTGTCACCTCGACCCGCTCGGCGACCATGAAGACGGAATAGAAGCCGACGCCGAATTGGCCGATCAGGGCCATGTCCGTGGCCGCATCGCCGCTCAGGCGTTCGACGAAGGCATGGGTGCCGGAACGGGCGATGGTGCCGAGCTCGGAGATCAGCTCGTCGCGGTTCATGCCGATGCCGTTGTCGGCGACTTCGACGGTCCGGGCCTTGGTGTCGACGATTACCCTGATCTTGAACTCGGGATCGTCGGCCGTCAGCTCAGGCTCGGTCAACGCCTCATAGCGCAGTTTGTCGCAGGCATCGGAGGCATTCGAGATCAGCTCGCGGAGGAAGACCTCCTTGTCGCTGTAGACCGAGTGCACCATCAGCCGCAGCAGCCGTGAGACCTCGGCCTGGAAGGCGAGTTTCTCCTCGCTCATCTGTCCCTCATCCCCTCCGTGTGGCGGTCTTTTCTTGCTCGCCATATGTGCGGTCGCGGCGGCAGCTTCAAGTAGCCGATCGGTGCTCCCGGGCAAAGCCAAAAGGGGCCGCCCTGTGGGGCGGCCCCTGCTGGCTGTGGGCGATGGCCGGGGCGGCTTACATCATGCCGCCCATGCCGCCCATGTCGGGCATCGGCGGAT